>Ga0209367_1003097_pt1 | contig 22422 bp, 13 predicted proteins | sample WorMetLIZISLAND2_FD_187412 | JGI IMG/M metagenome (GOLD analysis project Ga0209367, IMG submission 187412) | Marine gutless worms symbiont microbial communities from Max Planck institute for Marine Microbiology, Germany - Olavius geniculatus... ... | reverse complement strand
GGCTTGAACTTTGGCAGGCCTAAAATGGACTGGGCTGAATCAGAGATGGGCCACTACAGGTCGTTCCAGGCTGGGCTGTGATTTTTTTCCTCATGCAGGGGTCTATTGCCAAGGTATCACGCCTACGTGCAATCAGCCAGCCAAAGCTGGCACCACTTTATTCAGATGATACATAACTAAGTTTGCAGCCGTAGTTTGGGTGTACATTACATTGTCACATTCTAACCCCAACTTTACCTTACCCTAATCTTACCGTAATCCTAATCCAAAAGCACTAACGCTAATGCTTCGCCACCTATCAGATATAATGGCTGTTTTTAATAGCTTAAGTTCTCTTCACTGTGGTGGACCCTCTCACTCATTGCGTTATAGCGGGCTATTATCATGCATGTGCATCGGCCACAAAAAATTGATCACTTTGACAAGGTTGATAGAAGCTGGTTTCTGTTTTAAGGCTGGGTGCCAGATACGGGTTGAAGGTCAAGGCAGTTTGTACTAATAGAAAACTGGGGGTGGCACTAAATACAGAAAACTATCAAAAAGTTTTCAGTAGTTTTCGTTAACGCTAAATACTGAAAACAACCTAAATATCGAAAACTGCCCAAAACCTTATCTTTAAGGCTAATCCTAACCCCAACCCTAACTGAAAACATTTAAAGCTTTGGATGTTTTCGAGTGTTTTCGGTAATTTTCAGTATTTGGTGCTACTGGAATTGTTATAAAGCACTAATTGGCTTAATCAGATGCAAATTTGTCAGTATTCATTTTTAGTTGCTAATACATCTTAATATGCTAAAAATGATGTTTAAAGTACTCAGTTATTAACTTTTCCTTTTTCACGGCTTTGGCCATATTCGGAACTGTGACGTCATTTGCATGAGTGTTGCTAACTAGCTTTATTGCCTTGAGGTCAAATGCAGCGTAATTTATGGCCAAATAGCCTCAAAAAGGTCAAATTTTCTATCAGTAGCTAACCCATTGTAAAACCAAAATATTTCAGCACATCTTTAATTTTACAAATCACACACCTCGAGTAGTGAACAGATAAACAATGACGTAATTTCTGATGTAACCTATGTGTCATTACTTGTATTATAAACCCAACATTATTCTGAGTAAAACTGATGGATTTACTGTTTTTAATGTGAATGTCAGTTTGGCAACAAAGCATCCTGTGAGTGACATCATCAGTTATTGTAATGGCTGGCACAATACATTTCTCTGAAAATTACTTCAAAGCGATGTTTTCTTTCATTGGATCAGTGTATTGTTAATTAGTGTTACATTCTACACATATTTAGCCAATATTGTTTTTTCGTGCAACTAGGTTTTTAACTTTTGCATTACTGTAGCAGTTTACTTATAGTTGCTGACCTTTGCTGCTTGTAGAAAATGATGGAGGAAGTGGGAAGTCATGAGGAAGGTGAAGATGAGCAGTATACTAGTGCTGCTGCGGCTGCAGAGGCTGGTCGAGTTGATGCACACGTTGACCTTTCAGTCTCCGATGCTCTTCAAGAGGCAGCGCAGACCATTGTTCCTGACAGTGAGTATATGATAATAACATTATACGGGGAGAGTCTGCTATGCAGGGCTTGCCATTTAAAAATGAGAGATGATTGAAAAATCAATCGCACTGCAGCGGGTAGGCGATCGATTATGATGGGGACATCAGAGTATCACTGTAGAGTGTAGATTAAGAGTCCCTACTCCCTCCGCCTCAGCAGCAGATGCAACCACCCCCAAGTTGCACCAACCCATCTCCTTTTTCCCTCATCCTTTTCTCTTTTTTTCCTCCTCATTTTTCTGTTTCACTTATTTGCTTTTCTTTTGGAAAAAGATTTACCTAGGAGTTTACGAAGTTTGGGGCGAAACCTTGACCGCAAAGCATTTTTACAAATTTTTGACATACGAAACACAACACATTGCAGCATAATATTAAGTCGTTTATGTGCAGTGCAAAAATTCTTCAGTTTAGTCCACAACCTTTTTAGGAAGCAATTATCCTGCTTCTACCTGTTAATTGAGTGGCTAGGATTAAGGCCCACTCTCCAACCTCACTCTCCGCGCTCAATGAAAGCTGAAATAGATCCACAAGAGAAAAGAGTGAACAAAAACATAACAAAGCAGCAATGCTACAAATGAAGTTTCAAAACACACTAACTGAAAATAAGTCTAGAAAACGAGTATCTTTTTTAAAGTACTGAAAAATTTTGTATCGTCCAAGCCTGCTGAAGTTTGTTTCTCAATTACCAAACAATGGCAGAGTGAAAACTGACTAATTGCAAATTTGCATCAATCCACCAACCAAAAATCACTGAGAAGTAGACGATCGAAAAATTGATCGCCTGGCGGGCATTTTTTAGGCGATCAACCGATATCGCCTCAAACAGCAAGCCCTGCTGCTATGGCTAAGGTCCACCCCTGATGATGACCAGATACTGAGCTGCTGCTGCTGCTGCTGCTGCAGAGGCTGGTTAAGCTATTGGTGTACCCAATGACCTCTCAGTCTTAGGATATCGGTAATCGTATTATTATTATCTGCAGGAATGTGTTCATGGTCAACATCTTCAAGGCCTTTTCACAGGTATTCGATGCCAAGACCAATCATTTTGAAGGCTAAAGTGAAGGCCAAGGCCACAAGTTGGGTTTTTGGGGCAAGTTCACAAAGATTGACTAAACAGTATGAACCAACGAACCACATTAAAGACTAGTTCACACTGTACTATTTTATCTAGTATCAGTAATACAATACAACACCTGACTGTGACCGATACCAAGGATTTCCATCTGTGGTTCAAATTATATCTTAGTCTTTTACATTAATCTGAAGACATCTAAAGGCCTATAATGTTCAAGGCCGCAGAATTTTGTAGCCGTTCCCATCCCTGACTGTCTGTGAACGTTAATAATGATAATAATAAATGCATAGATTTGTATAGCGCCACTGCGCCTGTATGTTTTTGTGGAAGATGGCGTATTTATTTGTAGCTAAAATCCAGCAACTTAAAAATAGTAGTTAAGATAGTGAAATTTAGCTAGATATTCTGTAAGAACTCCAGGCTTTAGTACTGTTGGACAGGTAACAGGATTGGCAAGCAGCCCATAACAAGACATTTGACCTATCGGTCACAAGAGTGCCACAAGCTATGTCAGTTCTTCTCCGCAATTGATTACTTGTTAAATGCATATAGGCCAGTTATCGTTTAAAGCGAATAGATGGACAGGTGATTGCAGTGAACTTGCATTATTCAGCATACTGTACCACAGATATTGATATAGTGCTCTAATCGCCAATACTGCTACAGTTAAAAACGTCATTCTCTGAATAATATCAACATTTCACTCCAAAAAAAATTGAAACCAATTTCTGAAATATGGCTGGTTATAGCTTGAAACCTTTTATTGAAAATTGCGGCCAAACCGCTGCAGATAGAAACATGGTTACTATTGACAGCCTATAGGAAGTTGCCATTGCCCTATCTGATGGTACCATCATTGACTCTCCATGACTTACCATTTAGCCACAGTACTGCACGATTGGCATACCATAGTGAGTTATAACCCTTTAAGGTCATCCAAGGTCAGTGATTTTTACGGGTGAATGCAGCTACTGCTTTCAGCGTGTCTTAGCCATCACAATTCTGTCCATCCGTCCTTCTGTTACACGGGTGGATCAGTCAAAAACGGTGCATCTAGGATCACCAAATCTTCACCGTCGGCTGCCTGGAAGACTCTAATTTCAGGAGCCGTAAAGCTTTTCCCTAAATTCGAAGGGGGTCACCCCGAACGAGGGCGCTAAATGAGGGGGTGGGCAAAATTTGCGATTTTTGGCCAGTAAGTCGCTGTATCTCTGTAACAGAGCGAGATAGGGCCTAGGTTACTATTAATCTCTAATAGGAAGTCGTACATTGGCTCTCGATTGGCGCCAACTTCAATGACCTTGAAAGACCTTGAACGCCAAAATAGGGGGTTTTATGGATCTTTTGGCGATTTCGGGCTGCGACACAAGTCTATATTATTCACAAGGTAGCGCAACTTAACTACCGGTATGGGATCCAGATAGAGAATTTGGTATTTGTATATTAACTTAGCGTGAACACCTCAATTTTCAGCTAAACTACTGAACTATAACTGTTATAGGCTTTTTCGCGTCTTGTGAGCATTAGCTTAAATTTCTTGTCATCTGATCTGACAGGGCGTATGCCACTTCCCTGTTAGTGGCCCTATCTCTCATCGTTTTCGAGATGTGGCCAGTTTTTCGTTGAAAACACACATTATTTTTACCCCCTTTCATTCAGCCCCCAATTTAAAAATGTTCCCTCAGAGTAGATTGCTGAAATTTTGCGTGCCCAAGTTTCACACGTACATAGCTAATTACTCGTGCAAGCAGTTTTCCCCTATGCCCTATTAGCCATGGTACATTCTTTATGGGCGGACAGACAGACAGACGACAGCCATGGCAAGAGCTATGCATAGCTGTGGCGCTAAAAATTGTGATGTGGATGTTACAGGCTATGCAGTCTTGGAAAACTATCTGGAACTGATTTTGAAATCTTTAGTTAGTTTCCTGCTACAGCTAGCATGCATCAAGATCCAGTCATGAGACACAGGTGAACGTGCCCCATGTCAACTTCAGTCAGACAGGCCAGTACTCAGTTTGCCTACCCCAAGGGATGGAAGGCTGAGTTGACCTTGGTGTTGGTTTAGATACTGGAAATAGGTCTTGGAAAGGTACTTGAAAATCCTGATGCCACCCTGGACCTAACTGGGAGTTGAACTAAAGACCTTGCAATTATAACTCCAGCGTCTTAACCATTACTGGGTAATGATTTTGGCTGTAGGTAATGTGTCGTTAGCTGGCAGTGGATCTATCGATTATCCTATAGCTATTGGTCTATCAGCGTCTGTGCCAGCAGCACCGGCTGTGTACAATCCAGTGAATCCAGTGCCTACTGACCTGGCTGTCACAAGGTCACCGATGATGCCTTCTGTTCCCGTTCCTGTCAACTTCCCATCACTTTCACAGCCGCCGGTCTACCAGCCCTCTGCACTGATGGGCAGCTCTGTGCTAGTTGGCACTGTGCCGGTTGGTGGCACTGTGCCAATTCAGTCTCACGCGGTATCTGGTATCGGTGGCTCTCCACCTCCGCCTCCCACGGAAGGCTTTGTGCCATCCCACGGCATTGTGACTGCCACACCGGGCAAGGTGAGTCGATAAATGTTACTGCTTCTACTGTACGTTTGGGCACAGCTGGCCAGGGACAGGTTTGAGGCCAAGGCCAGTGGTCACTGGTCATTGAGGCCAAATCCAAGGCCAAGCCTGTTGTCTTTGAGGCCAAGGCCAATAAGTAAGTAAATAAGTGAAATAAGTATGACAATTTTATGCTGCAAATCAGAAGCCAGTTATAATTAGGGCTTACAGTTTTCCGCAGGTCACTGAATTTTGAGCCAAGCCGTGGAGTTTGCCTTTTTCCACATAATTTTAATATTTTTGTGAAATTTCATGGAATTTTGCAAAAATTGAGAAATGACCGATGATCAGTGTGATCGTCGGCTTTACATCGTAACTAAATAGATGGAAAAAATCACGGAAAAATCAAACTGAACTACCTAAAACTGTGAGCTTTACTAATAGCCATCGCAGTACGGCACACAATCATAAATAAACACAATCTGACTTGACAGATTGCACTTTTGAAAAGTAAAAAAGATTGATAATTTTCTTTTAATGTTGCTAGCATAACTGAGCCTTTAATAACTGAAGTTTTTTGAAAGGATAGAGCTCAGTTTACTCACAAATGAATGGCCATAATAAGCCGCGGAATTTGAACAATTTTGCTGCAGCGAGCTGAGAATTTTGCGAACTGGCCTGCAGAATTTGGCAAAATTTGCTGCAGAAACTAGGCCCTAGTTATAATCTTATTCAAACTGTAATGAACCATAAAAAATTACTCAGTCAAACATAGTTTCAATGCTTCAGACTACTTACCTGGTACTTCAAGAATAGTTACAACAGTTATAACAGTTAAAACAGGAAAAGTCAACATAGTTTTAGTTTCTTTTCACACAGCACATCTATTACAAGTGACTGGAAGCCATGGCATCAAAGCGAAGGTCAAGTCAGTGGTTTTCATGGCCGAGGCCAGACGTTTTCAAAAGCAAGGTCAAGGTGACAACTATCTGTCCTCAAGCTGCCCTCGAGGTCGAGGAGAGTCCACACTGACTCCATCCCTGTAGCTGGCCGATTTTTTGGAGTTTGTCTTCATTTGTGATACCAAGCATTGTATCAGTTGTCGTTTGTGCTCTGTGTGAGGCTGAGTAGCTGGAGTTCTTCTTTCTAGCATAGATGTTACTTTTTTCTATGTGAAAGTTAAGGTTAAATAATAATTACTGTAATAATAATAAACTGGTATTTGGAAGTTGCAGATATTGGACGACTGCCGTTCTAATTTTGTAGTGACTGAACTGATCATGGACATCAGTCCCTATAGGACAGGGGGGACATGTCTCTCTAATATTTAGACTGAAGAGACATATGACGAATGCACCCTTTTTCTTCTTCTTTTCCTCCCCCGAATATTTGAAGAGCAATAGCAGTAGCAGTAACTTACATTGACTTGTCATCCATCATCCATGCAACATTTTGTTCAGTCATTTGTCAGGAAAATCATTAAAATTGTTGCTACCAGAATCCCAGATGTCATACTTTAAAGCTGAAATGCACCATCAATTTCGGTTGTAGCTAACATCCTTCCCCAGGTATATATTTCTAGCTGGATTTCAGGGAGCCTTCTTCTTAGGGGAGGAAGGTGAAAAAGAGGAAGGAGAGGGGGAAGGGAGGGGAAGGAAGAATGTCACTGTATGTCCAGATCAGTGCCTGTAAACTGATATGTACGTTGCAGCATCCAAGTGCATTACTACTGGCGCCACCTACCGAATTGACATCACACATCTTCACACCGACAGCCATCCCACACACCCAGACCTCTGCTACTGCCACCACCAAGTAATTGCTTCTGTTGTTATTCTGCTGATGTTTATCTGTTTGTTGCATTTTGCAAGAAATAAGTAGTTAGAGTTCAAGTCACATCAGTTTACGTAACTGTTATAAAATGCTAATTGGCTCAATCAAATGCTAATTTGTCGATATTTATTAATCTTCCTGTTGCCAGTGTTATTTTTATACTGTAAAAATAAAGTTTAAGGTGGACAAATGTGATAAAACTGTGATGTCACAAACAACTATTAGCGTCAATGTAGCGTTCGACAGAATTTGAACGCTAGCACCATTGATGAAGCTCAGTACTGAGCGAAAAGACCTCGCTTGCATTTCGAGATGTCACTGTCATACTGGAAGTAGGCCAACTGTATGCCCTTTCTGTTGCACCAGTCGCCAACAGATTCTGACTTTTGCTTTCGGAATGCAAGCGAGTTACCCTCTGTGAGCACGCGCTGCATCGACATAATGGCCAGCTCATGGCATTTAAACTTCTTTGCACGCTGAAATACACGCTATAAGCAAAGAGTTAAGACTTCATATTTCCATTTGCACAACATTTTTATTGAAATTAATGTACAGCAGTGTTTTTATTTCAAATGATCTGTGTGTTATTAATTAGTATTACATTCTACACATATTTAGCCAATATCGTTTTTTTGTGCAGCTTGGGCTTTAAGGAATAAGCAGTGTCTGAAAGCAGTTGCATAGTTGAGCTTTGCTGTTATAATCGTAGGGTGTCAGACTTACAATTGAGAGGTCGTGGGTTTGACTCTCGGGCGAATCACTATCGGGTCGTTACTGCTTGGATGGGGTAGGTAAATTGAATACTGGCCTGTCTGGCTGCATGTTCATCTGTGTTGGGTAGCATGTAATATTCTGTGATCCCATGTGGCAGTTGATGCTTCATCACTTTGGATGGGTTTCCCGTCAAGAGCTATGCACAGCTTTTTATCTTTGTGCAATTTGCATGTATTGTAATGTGTTAAACTACCATATCTACTATTCTGATTGTTTGACATTCTGGGTTTTTATTGGTATCTGGTTTTTAATAAGGCCCAACTTAAATCTCAGTTGCAAAAGTCTCTCGGTTGATTTATCTATATATTTACTTGTTCTAGTTCCCAGGTCGTAAAATATCCCAAAATTTGCAAATTCATAGGCTCACGTGTTTCAAAAACTTAACCATAATAAAAAAATTCTATTATTGGTGGCAATAGTGGAACAACAAACCAAAAGTGGATCATCCTGCTTACCCAACAAAACTCGCTGGGTTTTTGGGTTTATCGGCCCAGGTGTTTGAACCCTGACTACACCCCCAGTAAGGCAGCTGTTATCTTGTGGCATGGAATTTGCTTACTGTTGTATTGTAGAAATGCTGCATCGTTGGCCTATAATTCTCCAGCGTCTTACACGCCGCCTGCTAACACTATGCTGCCGATGGATTACAGCCAGGGTCTGTACATTATAAAGCTTGTTTTATTGCATTGGCCTTACTTGTTCTGGTGTTGGCTCGTCATTTCGAAGGGTCATCATTTCGAAGGCTACCATGTAGGGTTACGGTCAGCGTAAGAGTTTAGCGTTTAATAAGTACATTTTCATCGTCGTCTGAAACGGGCCGTATGCATAACATCGTCGTAGATTAGTTTGGAAGTAAGGCTTACGTCATGGCTAACTACTTTCAAACTAGCTAGTTAGGTCCGACGGCATGCAAAATGCTGATTGTAGCGACTGACTAGCTACAACCAATGTAGTTGACGTTGGGTAGTTTGACTCTGGAATTTCCTGGCATAAATGCGCTTTGCCTCAACTGAAAATAGACATTGACTGATTTGTTGTGTGCTGCAGTCTCGGGCATGCTAAGGGTCTAATCTGTCAAATCTGTCTGATCTTCTCTCTGTGGGTCAGCGCAATAAGTGCTTTTGCTGGGATATAAACAGGCGCACCACGCAATGCACTAGCTCCATATCCATGATCTAACAGTGTAAACTGGTGTCTGGCTGGGAGCTAAGGAAACAGATCAGCACCACCCTATGGGCTTTATGGCTCGGAAAGGACTTTACCTTTTTATGTCAGAGATGTGAAAGTCTGTTGCTGTGAACTGTAGGCACAGTGCATGGACTGGTGACTGGGGTACCAGTAGATAGCACGTATCCAATGAATACAGAGCACAGTATGATGGGAACTTCAGGCTTTCAGTCTCAGCAACAGCAGTCGAGGTCATCTGAGGGCTTCTTTGGCTGGCTGCCGGGCAGCGGCATAATGCACAGAGTCATTGAAAAGACCAAGGTAAGGTCGTCACATTTTGCGGGCGGTGGGGTCTTTAGTGAGAGTTTATTGCAAATTTTCAGACGAGTATGCAAGTGAAAGAATTTTGAAAATTGTCGACAATTGACTTAGTTAACGACTAAGCTTTCAGGTCAAAGTTCAAGGTTGCATAGGTTTTTGTGTGCATTTTTGTCTGCGTGATACCTGCACTGCAAGCACTTATTAGCCTTGTTACTTGTTGGCATATTGTGCTTAATGTCATTTGTTTATTTTTCAGAGTTCGGTGGAGACTGTTATCACAACTCTTGATCCGGGAATGAAAGATGTTATTTGTACGTATTTTTTTGTTTTTTTTTAACCATTTTGGCATCATATTTTCAGTCAGTTACTTGAGTCATTGATGTGTTTGTAGAGGCTTCAATCCTCAGATGTAAACTGAATAAATTGTCTCAGGACTATTGCCATGTGGCATGCTTTTAGATTAGTAACTCTATAATTTGTGACCAACCATTAGCATAGATTCTGAAGCTGCCGGTATGGCATTATGGTGCTCGTTTATACATGGTATTTCATAAAAAAGGCATAACTTTCCTTTCTTTCATAATTCACTCAAATTATGATCAATTTACAAGAAATTTTTACCAGGTGTAGCTGAAGAAACACTAATTCAAAATATTTCAACAAAATATGGCTGTTGATTAAATATTCTTTGCTAGTTGTGATGTAATGCTGATGTCATAATGTGCAATGGTTAAAAACTTGCTTATCGCAACCGGTGCTGATGGTTGCTGAATAGCTGCGCTGTTTTGATGGTGAACTTTATCTGGTTCACTGATGGCAAACTGTTGAAGTTTTACCATTGCAGCCACAAAAAATGCCCAAAAGGATCATTTTCTCACACATGTTGGTGGGGATAGCTTGATTTTTACATGTTCCAGCAGTTGAAATGGTTGAGTTTCTGTATTGCAAAACGCCTGATTTTATGCCCCAATTTTTATTAGGGTTGATACGATGAACATTTTTTGTCAGTGAACCAGAAGAAGTTCACCATCGAATCAGGGTAGCAACTGCAGCACCAGTTAAGACAGGAAAGCTTGTACTGACAACACATTATGACGTCAGCATTACATCCTGACTATCAAAGAATACTTAACTAACAACCAAATTTTGTTGAAATATTTTGAATTAGTATTATTTCAACTACAGCTGATAGAAATTTTATGTAAATTGATCACCATTTGACTGAGTTATTAAAGAAATAAAAAGGTTGCTTTTTAGGAAACACCATGTACACTGCATCAATGCTACTTTTTAAATACTGTAACTTTATGACAAATTGGCTGATTTTAATAATAATTTTTAGCATGCAGCATCCTGAAGAAACTTGACGTAAATGATTATAGTTTTGTCCACTTTACCTTAATATTGTTGCTATACATTTCACAACTTTGTGAAATGCATCAGTCATAGTTTGGCCATTTTCAACAATGAATTCATACTGCATTGGCTGCATGCCAACAGTTATTATTTTAATTGGTTAATGTATCATGGAGTTATTAAAAACATAATACTGGCAGAGTTTTTTGGGACATGGTGTATGCATATTTTGGCCACCCGGAATGGTAGTTCCCAGAATGCCTTATGTTTTCAACAGTTTTTATTATTTCTTTTTTCAGCGCGAGATCTCTGTGGTCCCTCGGTCGATCGGCGTGATAAACTAGAGACCTTGGGGCAGCCCACAGTGAACAAAAAAATTGGTGAACTTTGGTCCACCGACAAAAAAGTTACGATGCTAATGTTTACCCACACTAAGTCGTCAATGCGTGTTCTGTGTATGCTAATGAATTTGAGTTCGGGCCATGTGACTTTGCTATGAGGGGAAATTCAACTCCGTAAACTTTTCCCAAAATCTGAGTTTACAGTGCTGGGTGGCCTCAAGTTGGGGTCTGCCCCAAATTTCTAGTTATCTATGTCATCACACAAGTGGGTGGATCTGGATTGTATTGTACAGACTCTGGTGGTGACATCAGTGTCGTAGTGACTTCAACAAAGGAGTCTAAGGTGGCAGCAGTCCGACATGCTTTCCAGGGTATGTTCGGCCGGGCCACAGTCACTGGACTGGTTAGTATTAATGTCTCTCTAGCGCAGTAATCAGGGTTCCCACTTCTAGAAAGTGCTGGATTTTTTGCATTGTTTTTAGGCTTTAGAAAGTCCTAGACATTAACGCTTAAGGTCCTGGAAAATCCTGGAAAATGAAAATTCTGGCTAGTTGATAAATTTTGCTGGGGGTTTAAAATGATAGCGTAGCACTTATTTCTTTTGTGCGTTGGATTATACTCTGTATGTACAGTAAGTAACTGCTGTTTTTCTTTATATTTAAACGTTGGCAGTCTCCTGATGTTATCAGTATTGTTAGCCAAAGAACGATGCCACTGTACACCTGAAAGGGTTATATCACTAGTTTGCCTGTGGGTTATGAGTAGCGAGCTGATGACATGTGAATTTTTATAGCACCACTAAAATGTTGTGACAAACATGAAATTGGAATTGACTTCTAATTGGTGGCTGTCATGTTTGCCCAAATGTCTATTGCTGTCTTTAGATCATGGGTTCAGATAACTGCTACATATTGAGGAACTTTCTAAACTGTTACACTAGTTTTAGTTTCATGTGTAGAAGGTGCTTATGGCAAGTATAGAAACGTGTCTCTGATGTATATATTTGCTTTCGTTCTTTCTTTTGAATACACATCTTGTGGTTGAACTGTGTTTAACCCTTGTTGAGCAGAAGTGCATGGATATGTATTCACGAATAGATATTTGTGGATATGTGCAATTTACGGATAGGATACAGATATGGTTTTATACGATATTATGGATATGGATAGTATGCCATGGTGCATAAAAATGTGTCGTCAATTTAGTAATGACATTAATGACTCAATAGCATCAGCCAGTCTAGCACAATAAAGTCATACATACTCAGACAGTGTACTAGCAAGAAACATGTTTTTTTGTTGAATTCAAACTGTAGGCCTATAGTTGGCTGTTAGTGAAAAATTGATGTACAGATAGGATGTGGGTATCTTTTTGATGATCATTCCATTCATGTGTATACAGATATGGATAGTTGGTGGTGGATATGGGTAATATATGGATGGTTGTGTACTGAGCAGTGATATCCACACACATCTGTTTATGACGCTGTCTGATGTGTAGGAAAGCTAGTCTAGACTAGCAGCACCGGTGGTGGGGGGCTACTCCGCCTAACTACAAAGAGGTGCCCAGTCTGAGTTTAATTACTAATGTATTCCTTGTCACTGTCTGCTGCGTATGAAAGCCAGTGCAGCCTAGCAGCCCAGCCGGTGGGTTACTCGGCCAGAGTGCATCTACCCAGGGAGGGATGGCCAGGCTGAGTTAAACCACTGATGTATAGATGACACTGATGTGTGTAGGAGAGCCGGTCAAGCCTGGCAGCCCAGCCAGTGGGCTACTCGGCCGGAGTCCGTGGTGCAGAGGAACGGATTGACAACTTGCGTCAGAGCGGACTCGTGGACGAAGGGACTGCAATGGTCTCCATTGAGAGCTTTATTGTGGAACTACTGCCCGACCAGTAAGTACACTTGGTGGCTTGGTGTGGTAATGGTAAGATATTGGACTTGTGATCAAGAGGCCATGGGTTTAACTCATGGATGACTCGTGGAAGAAGGGACAGCGATGATTTCCGTTGAGAGCTTAGTTGTTGAACTGTTGTTTTACAAGTGCACAGAACTACCTCCCAAGCATTGTTTGTGTTTGAAATGATACACTGATGCAGTTGAATATTCATGGTTCCCACTTGTCCCGTATTTCTGTTAAAACTATGAATAACAGATCAGGTGAACTAATAACAAAAGCAGGCAAGAAGTCTCATTTTTGTTCAGTTTGACGCAGGGATGGGTCAAGGGCCGTTCTCGAGGTCTAGGTCCAAAAAAATCATGGCATTCAGTTCGAAGCTCTGGCCTCAAAGACCACTGGCCTGGCCTTGGCATCTACAGCTTGGCCTTTAGTCGTTGTTTAGTAGAATTTGCTCTGTGCAATGAAACTGGAACTATGTCGACTGTTAGTAACTAGTCTGAAACATTGAATGTATGTTTTTGTAAGCATTTTTATGGTTCATTACAGTGAGATTAGACTGAACTGGCTTTTGAAGCACAGTCTACTGTTGTACTTGCTTTATTTAATCACTTAGGGCCAGTTTCTGCTGCTAACTGGTTAGTGAAGTTAGGCTTCAACTGACCAATTTATATAACTTGGGTTTCCTGTACCACTAACCAATGGTCAAAATGGCTAAAAAGTTGACTGGCCAGTATCTGCTATTTAGCTGACCATTGTTAAGGACAGTAGAGTATTACGGAAATCACGGAAACTGTGATTTTCGTCGAGTGCTGTGAATTTGCCAGAATGCCGTGTTTTGCCATGTTTTAGCCATATTGGTGTGAGTCTGTGTTTTTTGGAGAATTTTTTGTTTTTAATTAGCATAAGTTGAAGTTTATCGTGTGATTTTAATGCAAAAATATTTATTCTTGTCTTTGCTACCAAAGTTTGTGTGCTTTGTTACTTTATGGCTTAGTATGTAAGTGTGACTTCATCATAGAAATGTGTATTTTAATGCTTCGTAGTGACAAAATTTGACAGATGAAAACCTTCCACTGTATGTAATGATGGTCGTCAATGCTAGTAGATGTTGAGTTTTATACATTGTATAATAGTCTTCGCGCTTGTAATCTGATACCTGTCTTTGCTGTAATTTTTGCAATAGTTTGCTGTGTTTTTTGCCATTTTTTGCTGTGATTTTCTACTGTTCCTAACCATCCATCATAAATTATAATAGCCATATAAAATGCAACTTTTTATACCTCTTTGCAAGCAGTTAATCAAAGAATGTGATACTAAACAGCGTACGGCATAAAAAGTTTCCCTAAATTTTTCTGCTTTTTTCTTAGCAATGTCTGGGAATTTTGAAGAGAAATTTTTCACGTTTGTGATTTAATACAGAAAAAGACATTGTCATTCGTCTATTTCTGTTGAGTTAGGTGCTTATTCATGCTGTAGGTGGTATGACATCAACTGTCTGCTACTGAAGGACCCACGACGTGGAGTTGAATTAACGACCTTCTCCCAAGCCACTCCGTTACCAGCGGAATGTGTCTGTTCCATGCAGGACTCCACTCCGCCAGACTACCCTCTCCGCTGGTCTGGCCTTGCAATGACCATTGGTCAAGCTATCCAGGCCCGAGCTCCACAGGTCGACCACGCGGACTGGCATTCCCACGTTGTCGGGATTTCCCGTGGGGAAATACTGACTACTGCTGCGCGGGCTCTTGCGGGGTTGTATCAAGCACGTCTCGTTCCATACAACAGCATATTGTAGCTGCCAGAAATGCCACGTAGTGCTGTTACGGATTCAGAATATTTGTTCAATTAATGGAATACATGCTGTCGTTTTGATTCTGTCAAAAAACACTATTTATTTGCATGGATTAGTTTACAGTTCAAATTTTCCAGGCCTGGAAACAGTGGAAAGTTATAAAATCAGGCCAAGGCTCTGGAAAGTCGTGGAAAATAAATCAAATTTATGCCGCATTTTAGACCCATGTACATGTTTTCAGCCTTTGTGTACATCATTACTGTCTACTGTCAGACAAGATTAACTACATATTCAGTGTATTTCATATTCTTAGTTGAAAATTGCTGAAACATGTTAGCCAGAGTAATTGATTTAGTAAATGTCTATGAAAATCTCACTCGTTCGATGCTCACTCGATTAAACGGTCTTGAAAAGACATTGAAAGTGGAAATAAATGGTCCTCAAAAGTCATGGAAAACCACTTTTACTGTTTTGTGTGACCCTGTATTTGATGCCTTGCTGTGCAAGTGTTTTCAAAAGGTTGCATGCTGCTATAAATGGACCATGTTTTGTTTCCACTGTCGTCTGCACTGTAGTCCTCGAAATCGTTAGTAAGGCCTTAATGGCTGGTCTGAAGCCTTAGCAGCTAAGCCGTTAAGCTAAGACGTCTTGTCGCTGGTATTAATCTTGTCACTGGTGTTAATTTTTGACACCCAAAAGCAACAACTCATATGCAGACAGTTGCACTTTGCATAATATATGTTGCCGTGCTAGCTTGAGAATTTGAGTGTTCAGTTCTAATGTTCGTTTGATTGGGCCTCTTTACGAAGTTGCTCCATATGAAAGGGGTGGAAAGTAGTCACAGGTCTGTGTAATTAATTCCTTAATTTATTCAATAAGTAGTGAAGTAATTGGTTGTTAAATTGGCAGCCGTGTAATGTATGGATACTGATATACTGTATCTGTTTCTAGATTAGACCCCCAATCCGACTTTTTTAAAAGTTTATATGAAGCGTGAAAAGTTAAAAATATGGCTAAAATTCGGCTGTGCTAACGTTTTCAACTGATACCTGGATTAGACAAATTATTGCTTGACGTTCAAAAAAATGAAGCTCCCATATGACTGCTGGTCGTTTTTATGCAAATATGTAATCACAGTCACTAACTTACAGAATGACGGTCAGTAATTCTGCTGAAAAAAAGCATGCAGCAAGCTGTTCAAACCAAGTGTATGTGATTTTCTCTAAGAAAAAAGCAAAATAAATCCAAATAGCTGTATTTTTTGACGGAGAAAAATTTGTTGGCTAATTCGTTCGGCTTGGGGCTTTATCAGTTGCATTTACGTGGTTGCTATTGTGTACAGAGGGACCTGTGGTGAGTGTTGTAATTTGCCAGCTGCTCAGTCGGTCGGTCTGGCTGTTGTTGTTTCATGTGGGCTTAGTTATTTGGCTTCTGTCATTCTTGTGTGAACTTTGTCAGCGACGTCAGCTCTACACTGTGTTCAGAAAAAAAAACATTCACTCATGTTTTCTTTTATATCTCCATGGAAAATGTTTTGATTTCCATAAAGTTTTCAAGGGAATTGTGTGTATTACACCAGTGGAAAAGGTAGATATTTTTTGCTACTGGTGACGTCATGCTGACGTCATATTTTTGTGTAGATTTGTAAGTTGCAGGTTTTACCATTGAAGACAGGCATTTGATGAAATTGTTAAAGCGTATCAATTGGTCATTGTGTTAACTGAACTCAAAAATATGCTAATGCGTCACGCAATTTTCCATTGTGAACTGTTTTCGTGCTATATTTTTGGGCTGAATGCGAGATCCTCAACTTTGTTGATGTTGGCATCCTTATGTGCACTGCATCACTTCATGGATGACCACTTGCCTGCTATCAGTCGAACAGCTTGATATTGCCAGTCATGTTAATTTTTTTCTTTAAAAGTTAATTTCCATCAATATTCAATTCTCTGTCCATTGTCCAGAAACATCTTGCACACACTTGCTGCTCCATAACCCTTGCTGACTTGGAAACTTTTTATCAAATGGCTGTCTTCAATGGTAGAACCCATAATTTACAAATGCAGAAATATGATGTCAGAATGACGTCACCAGTATCAAAGAATACGTAAGTTTTCCACTAATGGTGTATTTGTTTACTGCTAAACATTCCCTAAAAGTTTGTGGAAATCTGAGCATCTCTATAGATTTAGAAGGAAACGCGAGTGGGTGTTTTTTTCGGAACATAGTGTATAAATATTGTTAGTAGTATTAGTATTTATAGTGTTATATTGCTATTGTTGGTGGCATGGCTTAGCGGTAACGCATTTGATTCAGTCAACGAAGTTACTCTATGCCAGGCCAGGTTAGTACTGTGATGGGTGACTGCCTGCGGGCAGGTAAACCATCTCGGTATTTAACCAGCCGTTTAGATCAACTCAGCCTTCCATCCCTCTGGGGTAGGTAAACCAAGTACCAGCCTATCTGGCTGGGGTTAAGGCAGAGCACATTCACCTGTGTCGGGTGGCAGGTAACACTGTGGGATTCCATACGGCAGGTGACGCTCCGTAGCTCAGGAATTCAACACGCAATAATATCTCCCCGAAACCATTTTTGGCCGTTTTCGAGTTTTGACTCATATCGCCCTTACATAGCTTTGTAAACTGTTAAAGTTTTTTGCTCTGATTATTATTATTATTATTATTAGGCCATATCACTGTAGTACAAGCAGTTTCGCCTATTACTACCCATTTCTGCATCGGGTGATCTGTCTGTCTTCCGTCTGTCACTCTGCTTAAACCGTTCAATGGATTTACATACCAACTGGTAGGTACGCAGTCTTGCAGGATACAATGCCTACTTATGATTCACCAGGGGGCAGCACTAAATTCACGATTTTGTCTTTTACTGAATCACTTCGGTCACTTGTTCATTATCTGATGACTGAGTGGCCGTGTTGGCATAAGTGGTAAATGGATTAACAGCTGTGTGATAGAGTTGTATTATCAACTTTATATTGAAATTCTCTGCGCTTGTTAGATGCGTGTGCAACCTGGCATTGCAGTTGGTGGTATATTTGCTCGTGTCAGAATCCTCATGATCTTTAATTAACCGTTGAATTCTCCCGATGTTTCAGGTTGCCAATTATCTGGTGAAAATACCAAATTCAGTGTATTTGACTGACAAAAATTGCCAGATTTTCAGCAATAACAGAATTATAGTTAATGCCAAATTAATGCTGAATTGATGCCAGTGTTCAGTTTAACTGACAAGTGCCAAAATGGCGAACTAAAGCTTTTACAGCAAAATTTCTTGATAAGTTTAAAATGCCTAATTTGACATATTTGGAATTTATAAATGTCTGTTGGCAACCCTTTCAATGCACAGTTGGTGGAATTCGCTGGTTAATTAAACAATGCACAGTATTGCAAGATTGCATTTTTTCTCTGTTAGCAAGTGTCAATAACAGTAAATGGTCCTCGTATTGTTCATGCATATCAAGTTATGGGGTTCAGTTATTGGATGAGGTTGCTGTTTTGTTTACATTTCCACTGTAGTGGCCAGATTACAGTGCGTATTCGTACATGCTTGTTTTGTCGGAGAATATATAGTATGTAATAATATGTTATAATAATAAATTTATTATACAGTATGGGCCAAAAACGGACCTGTTTGAGCGTTGATAACTTTGTGACGGTTAACGTTAGAAAGGCGCGTGACATGTCAAAAGTTTCAGAATGTTGTAGAGAAAAAGCGCCGACACTCCTCTTGCATAAGCATACGTTTAAACTGCACTAAGTGTGCCAATTTGGTCAGTTATTTATCAGAAAAATAATTACAATTGTTGACACCAGATTTCATCTTTTAAAGCTACAAAGCACCAAATTCGATTTCTGTTGAACCCCAAACTCCGCTGGGGAGCTTACAGCGCTGCCTTATTTTTTTTAATTGTATTTTAAGAGTCCTACTTATAAGAGGCTTGAAGAGAGGAAGAAGGGAAAGGAAAAAGAACGGGGTACTGAGGGGAAAAGGGAGGAACAGGAAGGGAAGGGACAAAAGGGGGAAGGGAAAGGAAGAGGACAAGAGGCGAAGCGACGGGAGGCGAGGCCCCCTGTTCACATTTTTGGCTACGCCACTGTGGTTAGATGAGATCAGTGTCATAATATTTGCATACTACTTTCCAGTCTACTTGACAATATAAAGGCAGAGTATTGACCCTATATAAGAGGTGCCTGTTGCTGGGATGCAACGGAACACAAAAACCGAGACAGGAAAAAGCCGAGAAAAATTATAACATGTAAATATTAATAGGTTCGGTGTATGACGTTATCGTTGTGCTATGGCAAAATATATTTTCGACAGTTAGTCAGTCGACTTGAAGCAAAAACGTGAGAAGGAAATAGGTCCTAGGAGTGCGATACGTCAAAGCAACAATAGCAGCAGCAGCAGCAATGCTGGGCCACTGGAGTAACTTATAACTCGAATACACGGCGAGTAATTTATTGAGTTTCGAGTACTCGTTTAATAATCAGGCAGTTAAATAAATTGTCATAAACTTTCAATGATACATTATACAGGGTGGTCCAACAAAACCGGACCTGTTTGAGCGTTGATAACTTTGCGACGACTAGTGGTAGAAAGGCGTGTGATATGTCAAGAGTTTCAGAATGATCTAGAAAAAAGTACCTAACTTGCATAGCAGATTATTTAAATACTTTTTGCCTAATTTGCATAAATCATTATTACTCCTAAAATTTAGCCGGATTCGACTGTAACGCATGAATTTATCATGGATATTTGAGCTTTTGTAACTTAGCGATGTTTACTGGTGGAAAGACGTGTGATTTGTCGAAAGTTTTTTAATCGTGCATAAAATAAGCTTAGAACTTGTATGTCTGTCTATTTAAATATTCTTTGTTCGATTTACAGAAATCTGCGGCACCCCTAAAATCATGTTAAATTGACAGTAACGCATGGATTGTAAGTTGATTTTTTTCATCAGCATACAGTGAAATAACAACAATCATTAACACACGTATAATTTAAACGAAATTCAACATTGGCAGTTGGGCAGTATATAACCATCGTCATTCTTTGGCAACCTGGAATCAACCTGTTCAGGATCAGCTGAGCCCAGCATTCTTCTATCACACGTTTCAGCTGGTTAGTTTCTGAAATTTTGTGACCGTGCCATCTGCCGCAATGCCCCATACCGAATAATCCACAGGAAAAAATTTCGACTATTTGGCAGGAAGTTTTTAGAGTTCAACGAACTCGGACACATGGGAGTGCAGGCAAATGCCTAATTTCACGGGAAATAATGATTTATGCAAATTAGACAAAAATATTTAAATGATCCGCTATGCAAGTTAGGTACTTTTTTCTAGAGCATTCTGAAACTTTTGACATCACACGCCTTTCTGCCACTAATCATCGCAAAGTTATCAACGCTCAAACAGGTCCGGTTTCTTGGACCACCCTGTACATACACAATCATGCGTTAGCTGCATTTCTGTACATCGAACCTAGATTTACCTAGATAAATTGTGTTGTTACCCTAATTAATACGCAAATTATTTTAAATATGAAATTTGTAGTGTGTAAACTCACTACGAAAATCTTTAAAATTTGACTACGAATTTTATTTAATACATTTTTAAATTGTGCTGAAACGTTTTTATTAAATATTTTTCCGAAAACGGAGCATTATGTGCGACTACTTTATAATTAAAATATTTAGGCCCCTATCTAGTTGGAAATCATGTCCACTTAAACGCTTATCCAAACTATCTTAAAAGCAGCACACATTCTCTACGTTTAGATACATTTTACTTCTTTTTTAATAACACGCCGAACGCTATATAGGCTAAATTACACGCTTAGGCCTACTTACTTTCTGACTCCAGTCCAATATCGGACTCAAGTAACTCGAGTATTCAACGCAGCCCTAATCAGCAGCAGCAGCAGCATGGTGCGTGTGGGATAGTCGCAGTGAGGGATGCATGACGCCTGTTAACAGTCGCCGGACGCAAGCGGTCAAGCTGTAATCTGGTCTCGCGAACGAGCGACACCCGCGTGTACACTGCTCTGTAGCAGTTTGATTCACGACACGTGATTAGTGGTCATTTCGGCTCTTCTGCAAGCTGCAAACAGACGCACATCAACGATAGTAATGACAACAACGCGTCTGTGCGACAGCTGTGCGACGTTCGTGCTCGTGTTGCTGATGACGGCATCATTAGTGACGTCAGCAAGCACTGCTGCTGCTGCTGCTGCTGATGATGATGATGATGACGACGAGGCTGATGCAGGTTGTCTCATACATCAGGATCAACGCGACTTCATCGAGTGGAACTCGGCGGCGTATAGACAACATGGTTGTGTCGTTATCAACTGGAAACTGCCACCACCACAAACCGTAAGCGTCAGCACCACAATAATATCATGATGATACAAGTTGTTAGGGCACTGATGCGTGTGAAACCTGGATTTGTGTGTCTACCACACTGTCTGGTGAAACTGGTAAAATTTCGAATTGGAATCATCGTAATCAGTGATGATTTTTATGTATGATTGGCACTTATTAGTCTGCCCGGAATTTGGCGGAAACGATAGTTTTCGGAGCGCGGATCGACTTATGTTTTACTGCACATGTTTATTTTTTCGCCGCGGAATCTCCTAGCGAAATTTTGCACCGTGGTCTGTACTAGACTGAATTTTGAAAATTAGGTCCAAAATTTCGGGAGGGTCTTTCCAAAATAAATTTATGGGCCCAAACGTGCATAATTTGGCCCGATTTCGGACGACTTCAAACTTTGACAACAAAATCTCCGGAACAGATAAAGATACTTAAAATCGGACAAGTAATTCGTCGACCGCGATTCTTCTTCCCGCGTTCGGCGAAAAAAAGTCTGGTGAACTTTGGTTTACTAATTACGGCGATCTAAGGGTGGAATCATACCCACCCAAATCAACTTTTTCGGGAGACCATATTTTGGCCTCTAGGGGGTACTGCGCCCCCATATTTTTACACGCGCAGAGAATGACCAACTCTTGCTAGCTAACCCTCTATCGGAAACGGGAATCCCCTTACAATTTTTTTCTCAAAGGCGGTCAGTTATTTGCTTAAAATTCAGCGTATTAGCCGCAAAAACGTTGGAACAGGAGGAGCTCATGAAATTTTGCCACGTCCACGTGACGTGCTGCTAAGTAGGGATAACGCGGGTACAACTTTTGGGAGGCACCGCCCCTTAAAATTTGGAAGGGCAAAAACGTCGAAAATTTTGTGCGTTTTGCGACAATTTTTGACTTTGACCGCGAATACCTCTGGAATGAGTCTGAATTGGAATTGTGAGCATTAACTGCACCAGTGGAGCTATCAATCCGTTTCACCACTGCAGACATAGTGATAACGATAGGCAGTTCCATCGTGGTAAAAGTGACTGAAAATAAAGTTTTTTTGTGCTCAATATAATTTAGGCCTACGCATTTTGTCATAAACTGCACCTTTGTGTCACTTTACTTTGAAATGCGTTCGTACAATGCCGTGCAAAATATGTGTCAAACTAAAAGGCCTGTTGATAGTCTGCAGCAGCAGCAGTCACTTGGCAACGTTTAAATGATGCAGAAAGTGACGATTTATGCATCATCATCATCATCGACAACCGTGGGCTCAATGCCCGTTGGTGTCTGACGCCATTCTTACTATCGCTGCCCACCGCTGCCTATCTAGGGCAGCGTGGCTTAACTCCTGCAGGGTTGTCCCACAC
>Ga0209367_1003095_pt1 | contig 22426 bp, 16 predicted proteins | sample WorMetLIZISLAND2_FD_187412 | JGI IMG/M metagenome (GOLD analysis project Ga0209367, IMG submission 187412) | Marine gutless worms symbiont microbial communities from Max Planck institute for Marine Microbiology, Germany - Olavius geniculatus... ... | reverse complement strand
ATTTATGGCGGTTAACACATGGCCAGACGTATGCGATGGCCGACAAGACCATCCACCAAGCGAGCGAGCGACCGGCGAGCGACCATCAATTTAATGATGAATTTAGTGAGAAAAATATAAATTTTTGTTTGTAGAAATTATTTAAATTGCAAGGGCACCTGACTCTTATACTACCCGTTGCTTTTTAAAATTTGGCGTCCTCGCCAAACATAGTGCGTTGAAATTAACTGCCAAAAATGTAAAATGTTGTGTAATTTCATGAGGGGGTTTCCCGTATGGTAATATATACACAATAAAACTACCATTCTAACAAATTCGCAACGCAAATAACATTGAATAGTCATACATACGATAGGAGTGAGAAGGGGGGTGGTCGGTGAACAATTTCCGTTACTACAAATAATTTTATAGTAGCTAATTAGTAAAATCTTATAATAGGGTTAGAAAAAGTAAGGTAATTATTTCACTAGCGAATTAATGTAATTTTAATATTCTGCTATTAAACATTTGGCTAAAAATAGTTATAAAGTGATATCTTTTGCTAACTCAGTAAAGTTTTGAGCAAGAAGAAAATGTGGCGTTATTAATGTCTTTGTAACTATAATTTTGTGTAAATTTACGTCAATTTAAGATGAGCTAAGTTAAATTTTAATGTTTATTAAATGACTGTTTAAAATATGACCTTGCTTAGGTAGGGTGGGAAAGGCAAAATATCGATAACGATAACGTTTCACTAGCTACGTGTCAGTAAATCAATCTACGGTCTGTTTAAAGTGGCGGATATATGTTCGGTATACGTGAAGTAAACTACAGTTCTACAGTTTGTAGTCCGTTGAATCTCCGTCGGAACCTGTACACTCATAACACAAAGGTAGCCTGTGGCCTAGAGGAATATAGGTGTAAAATATGTTTAAATTTTGCCGAAGATGGGCAATTGATTATTATTAGTTATAATTTTATTGTTTATGTGTGCCAAAACTTAGTGAAACGATAAATATGAAGTCTAAAGTTTTAGATTTTAGCACGCTAGCATTGTCACACAATAAAATTTGCTGGGCCTACAGACAGCTTGTGGCAGACCACTTTGCGGTAGTTGATCTGCGAATCTCCGTCGTGATACGCGTACAGTACAGTTTTCTTCCTTGCGTCAACACTTCGAGTGGTCCGGTGTCGTGCTGCGTTTTCGATTGGGTGCTTAGCGGTCGCCAATTTTGTGTCTGTTTAGCGATGTCGTCGCGGGTGTACGAGGTCGTGTAATGTAACCCGTACCGTGGTTTCCTGTTGCGTATGCGGCGTCTGGCGAGTGGCGGCCCGCGGTAGCGGCCAAGTTTCTCGGTGAGTCAGTCGCTCCGTTTTGTTCCTGTCGTGTTGGTCGTAGTTCTGTGGCAGAGTGTTGTTCATGCATTTTCGTTAGTTACTACCGTGTATTAACAGAGCTGTAAGTTGATGATTGCTATCGTTGGATTGTCTGTGTATCTGCGGTTTGCGCGGTGTTGAGCTGGTTTCTCCGTAGCTGTTGGTCTCGCCGTAGCGGAGTGGGGATTGAACGTTGTCTTCGCGGTTGTTGTTGTCGGTGATCGTGTCTTCGCCTCTGCAACGTCATCTCTCCAGGCAGAGTACAAGGTGATAATTTTTTATTTCCCCCAAAAAGTATGTGTTTCCCAAAATTTTGTGGGTTGGACTGTCTCAAAATAGTGGGTTTAATTTTTAATAAGGAATGGGTTATTTTATATTTTGCCACAATTATTACATAACCATTATGATAATTTCGTAGTCAGCCAGTCAGCTAATAATTAAAGTGAAATTGCTCGGTTAAAAATAATTGGTTGTAAAAGCTTTAATTGGATCATCTTGTGAAAGACAATTGTGTGAGGACTGAAACAAACCAGATCTTACTAGGCTAGAGATAGTCAGAACTATCTTCAACAACCCTAGATGAACGACGTGCTAAAAGATATCTAACGATAGAGGACGAGTTTTCAACCCTTATTGTAAAGATGGAAGTCTTCGTCTTCGCCAAAATTTTTCAAACTCAAAGTCATGTAACGTCCTACCGCCTCGGATATCCATTTTCCATGCTTACCGCGTCCTGGTGCCGCTGCTGTTGTGGGAGACCGCTTTCGGAAGCCGTTTGATGCAAGCGTGAACTGTTTCCCCAGCACAGCTGTGAGACCTGCCGTTGTATAGTAAGCTCTGTCCGGATACGTAATGACCTTGCTTTCTGTCATTTACCTTCCGTAATTTCGGAACAATCAAAAGTACCCTTCTAAAAAGATACTTCTCCATTTTTCGGAAGAAAACCGCACGTTGCCTAAGAAAAAGGAAAGGATTAACTATCGAAGGCCGTTCTTAGTTTGACCGGAACAATTTTCTATCTTTCGTAATAAACCGTCATAAAGTCACTGTCGAAAAATCAACAAGATGAAAGCGCCGCCATGACGGTCCATCATCAAATTTGGAATAACTGACTATTGATTTGCTTATAGATTTTATTTTTCTTTTAGGTTATGGCATTTACGTATGAAATAGTTATTAGTGTATTAAACTGCAGATTATTGGTAACGTATAGGTAATTTGGTTGGTCCCTACCAACCAAATTCACGGAAAAAATGCATGATTTCACGGCAGAATTTTTTAAATGTGTCAAATTTCACGGAAAATTCACGGAAAGAGTTTAGCAAATTCACGGGCTTCACAGACGTTATTTCGAGGTGCTGTGCTATTGCAAACGAAGAAATTTCAGAACAACGAATATTTACTACACTAAGTCAAGACTCAACACAGTCAATGTCAACTACTTAGTGCTGAAGTGCGACACGTAGCTAACTGCAACATTCGTACAAAAGCTGCTGATAAAACTCTGGAATTGTCGTAAATTAAACTAAAAGCGCTAAAATTCACGAAAAATCACGGATTTCACGGAAATCGGCGTTTTTCACGGAAGAAGGCCAATTTCACGGAAAATGTCACGGCCGTGAAATCGTGAATTTAGTTGGTCCTTACGTATAGGTCTGCGCACAACACGTCCAGTGCGCGTAACTGATGGTGAACTGTAGGGAGCCGTTATGGTCTCAGAAATACCTTGCGCACCATTACCTGAAGCAGCTTCTACTTGTGATTCTAGCGGTGTCCAAGTAGGTTCAATGGCTGGTTTCTCATCTGTAGATGGGGTCGAACATGGGACTACACGATCTACATGCACAGTTTGAAAACGGTGATTTACACTTTGCTGAATTTCAATCACCAGTGGTGAGAAAAATTTTCTAATAATCCATGGACCTGTCCAGAGATTAGTCAGCTTGCGTTTTTTTCTGACGTACCAGATGTCTTGGCCAAAATAGCCAAACTTGTTGACCGACACTTAAGTTTACTCTTTTCATACGACGATCAAAATACGTTTTCTCTGTTCGCGCATTACGGCGCAGCGCTTCGCGAACACGCCTATGAGCATCACGAAGGGTGTCTCTAAAATCTCCAGCATAGACTGTGGATACTCGTGAGTCCGTAGGCGGTGCTGCTATTAATGTGCAGAGAAACAAGACTTCTCGACTAAGCATAGCAAGGTTTGGTGTGACTCCAGTGGTAGAGTGAATAGTCATTCTATAAGCAGCTAAAAGCGCTGGCAAACGATTAGGCCAATCGTGAGGATGTTCTTGCGTTGTCGCTCGCAGCATCTGGAGTATCGTTCGATTAGCTCGCTCCGTTAATCCGTCTGACCTAGAATGAAAGGGCATAGTTCTCGTCTTATGAATACCGGTTAATGTGCAGAGCTCTTTGACCAAAGCAGCTTCAAAATTTTGCCCCTGGTCACTATGTAGTTGTCGAGCCAGGCCGAAACGAGAGAAAAACCCATTATAGAGTGCGGTCATGCAGGTTGCGGCTTCTTGATCAGGTAGACTATACGTTTCCATCCATTTGGTATAAAAATCTACCGCAACTAATAGGTATTTGGAACCATCATCGGCAGTGGGTAAACCAGAGAGTATATCGATTGTGACTAAATCCATAGGTGCGGTCACGACGATTTTCTGTAATTCGCCGTGCTGTCGTAGAGGGGGGCCTTTACTTTTTGCACATTGCTCACACTGTCTATACCACAATCGTACATCCCTGTTTAAACCTGGCCAAAAATAGTGTTCTTTTAACTGTTGAATAATTCGAATTGAGCCTAAATGCGCTGCAGTGGGACCTGCATGGGCCATATCGAACAAACGTCGTCTTAGATCAACTGGCATTACAAGCTGTAATCTTTCACCTCGTGCCTTTACCAAAACACGATCATGCAGATAAATTTCAGGCCTAAGCGAAAGAATTTGCCTAGACTCTAAAGGCAGAGCGCGTAGCTCATCAGGCGAGAGATCCAAGCACTCGTATAGCACTCGGTAAGCATCGCCGATTTCTGAATTTTCAGCTTGCTTTTCGGCTATTTCTGACAGCGAAAATTCAGGCAAAAGACTAAGTGCATTGATAGACAAAGGACTAATAACCTCTTCGGCTCTATCACACTCATCTATCCACGAAGAATTTGCTATTTTTCCCCAGCACTGTTTGCATCGCTGGCGTGATAATGCGTCAGCATTAGAATGCAAACGTCCAGGGCGATGTTCAATAGTGTAGTCATATTCGGCTAAGGTTTCGAGCCAACGAGCTAATATTCCTTCTGGCCGTTTAAAGGTCTTCAGCCATTTTAGGCTATGGTGACTGTACGTAGTATAACTTTAGCGCCTAACAGATAATTCCAAAAATGTTGAAGAGAAAGCACGACAGCTAACAGTTCTCGGCGCGTAGGGCAGTAGTTCCTTTGAGCTTCGTTTAGCACTTTATAAAAGAAAGCTATTGGTTTTTCAATACCGTTAATGGTTTGACTTAAGACGGCGCCGACAGAGATATCGGAGGCGTCACTGTCCAACAGGCAAGGAAGAACTGGACGAGGATAGCCAAGTATCTCTGTGGCTAACAAAGCAGATTTCAGTTTGTCAAAAGATTTTCGTCTGTCCATACGAACGGAGTATTTTTCTTCGTTAAGCGAGAAAGAGGTTCTGCTGTTGCAGCAAAGTCTTTGACAAATTTGCGGTAATATGAAGCTAATCCATAGAAAGCTCTTACATCTCTAAGGCAATGCGGAGTCGGCCAGTTTTTAATCGCTTCCAGCTTTTCTGGTTGCGGCTGTATGCCGTTTTCTGACAATAGGTGGCCAAGAAAGTTAATTGGCGATTTAAAGAAAACGCACTTAGAAGGTTTCGCCTTTAGGCCACATTCTCGAAGTCGAGTGAAAACGGTGTCCAAACGATCTATTAGCTGTTCAGGATCATTTGCAAAAATAATAATATCGTCCAAAAAGCATAGACACTGTGTGCATAGCAAGTCTTACAAAACGATTTGCATTAGACGACAAAAGGTAGAAGGTGCGTTCGCTAAGCCAAAAGGCATCCTCGTAAATTGAAAAAGTTCTCTCCGAGTACAAAAAAGCAGAGCGTTCTTTTGCTCTTTCTGTCATAGGCAGTTGCCAATAGCCATTCAATAGGTCTACCGTAGCGTAATAACGCGCACCTTTCAAACTGTCAAGAGCATCTTTGATATCAGGTAAAGAGTGAGCATCTTTCTTAGTGACGTCATTGACTCGCCTATAGTCGATACAAAATCGATACGTTTCGTCTCGCTTCTTAACTAAGCAGACTGGCGATGACCAGGAAGAATTATATGGTTCAATAACACCAGTTTTCAACATTTCATCAAGAATAGCGTCCTCGGCCTCACGGGCACAAAGAGGAGGGCGTCGAGGCGATTGCTTTATTGGCAGGGAGTTTCCAGTATCGATATCATAATGAAGAACGTCACAGTAGCTTAAATCTAAGGGGTCTGTGGCAAATGCACAACTGTTACCCTGCAATACAGAAGCAAGTTTTCGTTTATTAGACACAGATAGCTCTATCGTTTCTAACGTAGTGTCAAATAGCGCTTGAAGATGCGAGGGCACTGAAAAATTTTGCGTCGTATCAGGCGTTTCAACTGAATGCACAGAGGGCAGGCAGTAAGGTTACATCTGTGGCTGAAAAACAGGATGCTCTTTCACAATGTTTCCTCAGTAGCAGAATAAAATTCTGGAGGTCGCGAAGGATGGTATACCTCAGCGTCATCATCCGTAGTCTGGAGGTCTAGGGGGTGAAAGCCAATTGCCTCACCGAAAAATGCATCGCAACGAGTAGCTGCGATTTCACAAGCAGTATTATTTGGGTCTTTCTTCGGCGTTAATTGTGAACTCGAAGAAATCACACGTGGGTGATGTACATCAAAGCAAAGTTTCGTACGTGGACGAAAAATTGGCGCTCTAGGATTCAGAGCGGAAGTTGTAATCACGTTGCGGCCTACCGTAGGCCTATTTACAACAGCTAACACTTGTCGACTTACAGTGCTCGACGGCGACTCTGACGTAGTAGAAGTCTGAGCTGTGCAGCTAGCAGGTGATGAAGAAACAGTAGGTATAGGCCTACTAGCGATTGGCGTGAAGGCTGAGCAGGTTTGTTCAATTTTAAATCCGAGGCCCCTTTTACCTTCACTGGCAGAGCCGGACGAACAATCCGGGGTGGCCGAAAATTCCACGTGCACAGTGACTGAATGAGTCCCGTTACCGGTGTCCACGTGACTATTAAAAGTAGGGATGGCCGGCGACTGTAGGACGAAGTCTACTGGAGAGGTGGGAGGTGTAAAGAAAAACGGTGAAGTTGGCGGAATGAAGAATATGGGAGATGATTCTGGCGAAATTTTGTTATCCAGATTTGTCAAAGTGGACGCTACAGAACTGGATGCTGTAACGCGCTGAATGGGGAAGGAAATAGGAGAAAAAGTATGCCGTGAGGTGTGGGTATCCGGCACCTCGAGACCGGACGCTGTAAAACTAGGCGCTACAGCGCGCTGAACTTCACTGGGCTGTACAAACATTACACCTGAGTAAACAGAATCATTTTTTACAGAGACGGGTGGATTGGGAGAAACGTTGTCTGAATTCAAAGGGTCAGGACGACGTGACCAAACAATTCGATTATCGACGTCGACTACGAGTCTAGCCGCGCGCATCAAATCATACCCACCGATAAACGGAGTGTGCGCATCGATGAAATAAAATGGGTGTCTCAGCTGCATTCCGCAGATTTGCAGCTCTAAAAATACAGGGCCGAAAAGATTAACTGTAGAGTTTCCGAAAGTTTTTACTTCCTTAAGAGATGAAGGAATTTTAATCGGCGGTACGAAACTTCTAATCATTTCTATCGGCGCGACGCTTATTTCGGCGCCACTGTCTAGCGTCATACTCTTTTCGCACGAATTTACAGTCACTAATATTTTTGGCGCGGACCTGTCTGAAATAGACAAAGTCAATGACGGGTTGCCGCGTACGACAGAATCTAATAAAAGCGGTACAAACACATCACTAACCGAAGACTTTTCGCTTGTTTCAAGCGACCTTTCGCTACTGCTTTCAGTAGCATTAAGCGATTTCGGATTAATATCGACTAACTGTGAACTACTACAAGTCTGTATATTTTTTACAATGTCAGTTCTGTCACTGTCCGTAGTCTGAGTCCAGGGCTGGCTATAATCTGTCATCAGTCGACCAGACTCTGTCGGCGTAGCGTTTAGCGTGTTTGGGCGACAAGAGAATCTGTCGGAGCTCGGTTGCCCGAAGTCGAGTTCCTTCCGTCCTTTTCCGGTTGGTAGCGTGCTGGTGAGTTGTACGCCGATCTGGATTGTCTGTAGGGCTGATTTCCACGTTGATTCAGCGGGTGATTCACCGTATGGCAACCTGGTTGTCCACAGACATAACATCCGTTATTAGCTTGGCGACGAGTCGAAATTGCGGCGAGACGTCCAAATTCCCGGCCCATTTTGCACTGGCTGTATGGGCTGCTGCATTAGCAGTGGCCGCGGTGACGCTGTCAGCGTACCTCGACCTCCCTGTTGCGGCGTTGGTCTTCCACGCTCGTTGCTTTGTCCGTCGCTATAGCGCGGAAATGAAGAGCGTCGTACGTCCTCATAACCTCGATTGCCGCCCCACGGTTGCGGCTGGACCAGACCGTTGTAGCGACGTTGGTCGTAACGGCGTGCGCCGTTGTCAGTAGGCGTCGGCATTGGTGACCGGAAAAATGTACGGTTACCGTAATTGTCCCCTCCGGCTAACTGGAGTGGAGCGAAATCGCGATCACGCGGCGGGGTAAAGTCGCGATGCTGGCGCCTTCCATCAGCGTTGAATGACTGTGGTGTTTCGTCGTAGCGTCGTCGCGGTAGTCCGAGCTGACGCTTCGACGTGAAATCGTTTTCAGCTGGCGACGGAGCTCGACGAAAATCACGCTCCTGTGAAAATTGATCCTGTGAAGACTGCGTCGGTCTTGACGACGGTGACGGAGTCTGTATTCTCGCTGGGTACTTATCTCTCATGACTTTGTCCACTTTCCCCTCAATCGTTTTCAATTGATTCACCAGCGGCGTGAGGTCAAAATTTGACGTTGACTCGCAGGTAACTGATGGTCAGTGATTGAGCCGAACCTTGACTCACGAAACGGACTGATTTCTTGGGTTTCACTGCATCTGTCGTCACTGCGTAGATTCGAGCTTTTTCCACTGTCTGCTCGAAATTCAGCTCACGCGTATGTAGACGCAGGTATTGTGATAGTTCTGGGAGATGAATTCCATCTTCGAAACGTCTTTTGAGGGCGGCGTCACGTTGGTCAGTTGTCGCACCAGGCCATGCTTCACGGTAAAGTGTGCGTAGAGCCTGTTCATACTCCACGATTGTTTCGGAATTGGTTTGGCGTCTTGCCTCAAAACGTCTCTTGGCTTCGCGATCAGCATCCACTTCACCGAAGCGGTGTTCCAAACGCTTCCATAAGTCGGCGAGAGCTGTCGGTGACGTATCATCAAAGTCTCTCAGCACTTCGGCAGCCGATCCTTCCAGCGACAGCATTAAATGTTGCAGTTGTTCGTCTTCTGATGTCCATCCGTTGACCTTGGAAGTCTCTGGAAAATACCTCGATATAAGCGCCAACTCGTGGAGCCGTTGTATAAACGCATCGGCTGATGCTGTCGAACAACTACGACCGAAGCAGCTGGTGACGATGTGGTGACCGTTGCGGCTGGTGTAGCAATAACAGCAGCAGTCGTGGATGAGGTTGACGGACGCGGAGGCTTCTCATCTGGAACGGTAGCACTCGACGTCGAGGTCGATGTTACTGGACCGCTAGCTGGCGTCACGACTGTCGCAGCGTTACCGGAAGTTGTCGTTGAACCGGTACCGGCAGTAGACATCGGCGCGGCAGACGACGTTGACAATTGCCCTGCAGCGGCAGCAGTCGTCGGCGCGGCGGGTATTACGCCAGACGGGGCAGCAGCGACGGTACCTGATGACGTCACTTCCGGCGCCATGATCCTCGGTTCAACAGTCGTTAGCGAGGTGGCAAAAATACCCGATGATTGCTGCAGCGCACCAGAAATGGCTGGAGCCGAAACTGCGCCTTGCGTGGTGAAGATCAGCGGCCGGATCGTAGATACAGTCACCGATCGAGCGGTTTCCGCTGAAGCCGTGCCAACAGTCAATGTCTGGAAAGTCAGCGTTGTCGTTGTCAGTCCTTGGGCCGTATTAGAAAAACCTGCAACAGACGGCTCAATATCAAATTAGGCCTATTCCGCTAGCCTGTGGCAATTGAGACGGTAACATGCTTACAGGCCAGTTTCCGTACTGTGCGCCATACTGATTCAAAGTTTTGCATATTCCCAGACTGGGTAGAAACATGAAAAACCCTTTCACCGACTCCTGTTACACTAGGCATAGCAACGCTGTAGAGTGGCTCGCTAACAGCCTGTGAAAATGGACCATATTTCGTCAGACTTGGCCCAGGCCTCGTATACACTGGCAAGCTAATATAATCAGTCGCAGCGGGCAATACACATGCAGAAACACTAGACCTCTCAGCAGCAGCAGAACGCGCCGCCTGGATATTTTCAATGGGCCTAGTGATACTGACATTACTCACATCACTCACCGCATCTCGTAGGCCTACACTGATTAGTCGACCTGCTGAGGTCACGGAGTCTACTTCATAGGTCGAGCGCGCTCCACTATGATCTAAGCCTGATGCACCATACGCATGCTGTGCTGACATTCTATATTCGCGCAGAGTAGTAGTTGCATCACGCTGAGAATGCGAAACAAAAGGCCTACCGTACAAATTGTGAGCAGCAGTGTGAGTTAGGCCTAATGGTGGAATTTCTTCAGAGCCACCCTGAAAAACTGTGGCAGCGGTGCCTGAAAGAAAATCATTGCGCACTAAACCGCTAGTAGCATATTGCAATTGCGTCTGCAGAATTGCTAACTCCACTTCCAAACGGGTTTTCTCCCGAGCTTGCTCTGCAGCTTGCTGCTCTCTTCTAAACATTTCGGCGCGGTTATCAGCGACAAACTTAGTCATGAGTTCAACTAACTCGTTATTCTGCGATCGAGCAGAAGTCCGTGATTGAGCACGACTTGGGACCGAAGAATTATAGACAAAAGGTTGAGGGGTGGAATTTTGTGAGGGGTGTAATTTCATTCCTCCCTCCCTGACAGCGAAAAGGTTTTGCACTTCCCTGTCAGACGCTGTAATCGCCTCAGCACTCCACAACCTATTATTAGTCGCAGAAGATTGTGACACAGTTAACGCATCATCATTGCCAACCTGGCCGTGTCCCGGACTTTCAGAAACATACCCCACTGGAGGGGCGGGTGGTTAGTTTTGGGTGAGACGTCGGCGGTTCCACCGCCGCCGGGGCGGGAAAGGGGTTAGTTATTACTGAGACGTCGGCAGAGCCCGCTAGCCTGGACAGGCTGAAGCGTCGACGTGCGATACGTGTTATTTATGGCGGTTAACACATGGCCAGACGTATGCGATGGCCGACAAGACCATCCACCAAGCGAGCGAGCGACCGACGAGCGACCATCAATTTAATGATGAATTTAGTGAGAAAAATATAAATTTTTGTTTGTAGAAATTATTTAAATTGCAAGGGCACCTGACACATGTTCTCCAGCCATTTAGGCGCAATACACTCTTGAAATGTGCGCCATCGCCGAAAGTTAGAAAAAATATTAAGACCCCTTATTTTCGTAATTCAAGGTCATTCAATGTCATCAATGACTACACCATTAAAAGCTGGTCACTAGTGCTCGTTATGATAAGCAGTATGTCTGTGCCTATCTTCAACTGTTTTCACGCTCGACGAGGTAATACCGGTAAAATAAGCACTTTTTAAGGGAATGCCCCTATTTGACGCCCATTTGCGCAAGCGTTCTTGAACCTAGGTGGTTGGCACTTGGACTGCTAAAATCTGCGTTTAATATTGACAATTTCATGTGCAGGTTGTCCAGGTCTATTTCTAGCCATTTCGTCGCAAATCATTCTTAATTGGTACGCTGCAGTCAAAAATTGTGAAAAATTTACTAAAACCTTTATTTTGAGAGTTCAAAGTCATTCAAGGTCCCTGGTGTTGATAAATCTAAAAAGCTTGTCACCAGGGCTTGTTATCATAAGCAGCATATATCTACCTGCAACCCCGTTTTCACGCTATACGAGCAAATAGCGGCAAAATGGCGTGCCTCTAGTTGACGCTCGCGTTCGAGAAGAATTTCCACACCCAGGGCTCAAAAATTTGTCACGATAAACTAGATTTTTTGGGCATCCCACGGTGAAGATTTCGTGATACTAGCTTGCACCGTTATAATACAGTCGCAGAGTGTGAGACGGACAGTCAGACAGACAAACAGACAGACAGACACCCAGGCCATGGATAAAACGCGCGAAGCATTCTGCTATCGCGCGTAAAAACAATAAAAACACCATAACGTAAAGCAGTTTTGGTCGTTAATGATTTCAAAGGAATCATTTTGTCTTTGAAACCTGTAGCGTTTTGTCGTTAGAGCTTATACACAGTGTCCCCTAAAACCGGGCACATGCTACAGTTTAAATAACTCCAACATTCTTGGTCCAACATTAACAAATTTTGGAACAATCAAAAGTCAACAGTTCTTGCTACTTTGTAAAAAAAAGTTAAAAACCAAGTACCAGTTTCTTTTTGTGGCACTCACAGTAGAGGCAATTGCATGGTTATATTATAACGAAACAAAAAACGTCAATCACGAAATTTTGTCATTAACAAGATAATGTTCATACGAACACGGAGTCTGTCCAATGCATTTCGATAGTTTACAATAGATGTCCATATAAATATAATCAGTGAGTTGTTTAGACTGGTAGAAAAACATCACAAAGTTTAATTTTAAATTGTACAGCAGCAATGTTACTGACATCCTTCGCTATTATTATAACTAAACACAAAATAATGTCAGTCACGAGACCATTCGATTCGTCACCAATGCTTTACTATAAATGGGCCATCGTCACCATGCGTCTATTTGCACCGTTATCAAAATATGACGCCTCGAAAATAATGGGGCCACACCTTGACCTTTTGGAATCACGTGACGCCATCAATCACGTGACCATTCGACTCCTGGGAGTCGACTTCCTATGAGTCGTCCATGGTGACAATGCGTCCATCTGGCACAGTTACGGAGATATGGCGCCTCGAAGATAATAAGGTCACGAACTTAACACTTTGGGGTCACGTGACGTCATCGGTCACGTGACCATTCGACTCCCTGGGGTCGACTTCCTACGGGTGGTCCATGGTGACGATGCGTCCATCCGGCACCGTTACCGGGATATGGCGTCTCAAATGTTGGACGCACGGACGTAAACACGGAAAAAAGGAAAAAACGACAAAAAGGAAGGGGAAAGGAAAGGAAAGGGAAAGTGGAATGGAAAAAGGAAAAGAAAAGAAAAGGTGATGGGAAGGAAAGGGGAAAGGGAAGGTAATGGGAAGAAGTAAAAGGGGAAAAGGAAAGAAAAGGGGGACAGAGGATAAGGAAAGGAAAAGTGAAGAGAAAGGAGAAGGAAAAAAGGGAAAGGGAAAGAAAAGGAGAAAGAAAAGGAAAAGAGAAGGGGAAGGGAAAGTGAAAGTGAAAGGGGAAGGAAATGGGGAACGGGAAAGGGGGAGGAAAATCGAAAGGAGAAAGGAAAAGGAAAGGGGGAGGAAAAGAAAAGAGGAAGAAAAAGTGAAAGGGGAAGGGGAAGGGAAATAGAGAAGGGAAAGGGGAAGGAGAAAAGGAAGGGAAAGTGGAAGGGTAACATAAGAGAAAGGTTAAGAGAGCTTAAGAAAAGTTGGACGCACGAACGGACGCACGAACGCACGGACACTCGGGTGATTTTATACTCTGTCCAATGCTATGCGTTGCATTGGACAGACAAAAATGATAACATTAACACACTGTCGATAGCTGCGACATCACGCTATCAAAGTAGTCAGTCATACCTTATGGCAGTCAAACTGCTGTCTCTGCTCGGACACGGGCCCGAAAAAGTCTTCTCCAATCCGTGATGAATGTTCACGGTTGCAAAGTTATGTGACGTCTCCAGGCCTGTGTCTAAAAGAGACATCTTTTTGAACATTTATTGTAACTTCCAACTATAACATCGTGAATTGATAGTCTATTAACGTCATAATGTTTAATGGCTTAAAATTCCGTCACTGGAGGTGTTGTTTCGTTTGAGCGTTACCAAAATGTACCATGCAGACACCTAATCTGTAAATGCCACAGAAAGACAGAAAGAAAAAGTGGTGTTAGTTTAGATTATACGACGATCACTGTAGTTCGGTGATTTTCGGCTAATTTTGTTTCGCCTATCTGCATTAATGTCATCGCACATTAAGAGAAAGGTGGAAGCAAGAGAGCTTAAGAACAAGAGCAGAACAAAGTAATTACTCTCTATCTGAGTGCAGATGCGGGCTATCAATTACCACCCGGTCGATTCAGTTAATAGTGGGGGACGCAACTAAACATACAGTTAATTGGACAAACTGATGTGTATTAAGCTTCGACTTTTATAATGGGGGCCAGCTCCCTATACGCGCAGAGTGCAGCTGGAAGACGCATATAAGAGAGTGATACGGTTTAGGTGAAGCATTCTGTCGTCATTCGAACATCAGTGAACAACACTTCTGCTGCCGGTGCTGCTGCTACTGATGATGATGATGATGATGCAAGTCAGTGCATTGCTTCTCATCCTGAGCATCTCAACAGCTTGGGCTCAACGAAGTTAGTACACTGCAAAAAGCAGCGTCATTGTTTTTTTCCGACGTAATAAAATAAATAAATTAAGTTACACAATTGCCGATTAAACTAGTAAAAGAATCTGTTTCTTAGCGTTGTATTCATTTTGTGTTTTACTGTCTTTTGTGAAACCAGCGACTGTAATTTAATTGTAATTTACTGTTGGTCATTCGGCATTTCGACTTGCCACGAACGTCTGCTGCAGTTGGACGCTAAAAGTTCTCCGGCCTCCTTTCAGCAATGTTCAGACCTTTCCATTAAAAATCTACATTGAGCAAACATTGGAACAATGAAAAAATAAATAATGGTTTAAACGCGTAAAATTGCGACCTTAGATGTTTAATGCTCGCCAGTGATGTGTAATGTTTCGTGCTTTGCTATAGCCTTGTGACGTTTATTATAGTTGAAATACATCGAGGAATGTGTTTGCTTGTCAGGTCATAATGTGCGTCAATGCTACCAAGCACTGGAAGCATGTGCCCTTCCAGAGCTGACTCCGTATATGGGTCTGAGCGAGGCACAAGCATGGCAAAGACTAGCGAGCACCGATCTTCACGAAACATGCGCCTAACAGTCGATGTGCCAGTAATGTAGTTCTTGATACCGTTGTTGGGGGCTAGGGAAAAATTGTGAATTCTAACCACGAATGCTCAACTCGTACGGGTGAAGCTTGTACGAGCCGTAAACCAAAACCCGGACTCGTACTAATACTATACTTTTGTCTATGTTAACGCAGCCTGATTACTTGATTATCTGAATTTAAAATAATCATACGCTGCAGTATGGTTGACTTTAAATTTGCTTTAGATGAAATGACATAACTGCAGTTGGATATTTGCAGTTACAGTCACCGGTATACTTTTAGACAACTTTAATGTTATTGCTGCAAGTTTATTTTAGTTGGTAAGATTCAGTACATTACACGTGTGCATTATATACGTGCTACGTTAAAACATTTAATGCTGCTGTGTTAATCTTGATTTTAAACAAAATTTGATTTACATCATTAACATACACTGAATACACTGAACACAGTGGGCTAAAACGCTGACACCCTTTTTAACTACGTCAATACAATGCCATATAAACTGCACAATACCACATATTTATACTGCTTGAATAAGTTGGCGTTTGCTATAAATCACTCAAAGTTTAAAATTTATTTGAAAAACATTTTCATAATTTTTTTCGCGACTCCAATGTTTCTTCGCAACCAGACTGTAAATTAAACAGCCCTTGTCATTTGTCAATCTAATCATTGTGACGGAATTGCAACTTTTTCGCACTTAAACATACACCGTGGTCCATAAAAACGTGCGACTGTTATTTTTGTAATAGCTTTGGGTAGCATAGGCCGATCCGATTTTAATAATTTTTGGTGTGCAACATCAAAAAAAAACTCGACGCATACGACTGTAGTTTTGGCCACCTCACTTTGATAGTATCGCTACATTACCTTGTGAAATGTAGGCTGTTGAGCTTGTTGCTTGAGAGTGGTGTCAACGTTTGCCGCTTGCATTCGGGCTGGAAGAGGGCATTTTGAGCACATGCTGTAATAAAGAAAATGTGATGTGACACGTGTGACTTTTTGAGATACAATAGTTGCTAATCGTTTTTGTCGCTTTTCAGCAAATTATTTCTGAGCCGGTGCGTGCGCTATCCAGTATGAATTCATTGTTGTACGACTTCTGCATTTCACAAGGTTGTGTAGTAACAGTAACTAATTTTTGTACTTTTTTAACCAATCCCTTCATACGCAAAAGAAAGCAAAAGTAAGTAAGACGTTATTTTTGTTGTGTATTATCGATAGAACAACCCCATAATGTGATGTATATAATGCTAGTACCCTGAAAACGAAAACATCTTAAACTAGAAATTTGAAGCAAAGCCGGGAGTCCGCCCGGCGCCCTAAGTCCGATTGGGGGACAGTTTAGGGGGCTTACATTTCTTTCGTAGCAAAGTCACGTGGCCCGAACTCCAACGCATTAGCATACGCAGAACGCGCAGTGTCGACTTAGGGTAGGTAGACATTAACCAACTAACCGTTGTCGTCAGTGGACCAAAGTTCTCCATTTTTTGTTAAACCCGATAGGGACGGTAGTTGATAACGCCGTTTACCGTTTGTCGATATCTCAATCCATTTTAGAGATATTCGCGCTCAAAGTTAAAAGTTGTCCCAAATCGCGCCGAATTTTGGACATTATTCGCTATCCCAAATTTTAAAGGGACAGTGCACCCCAAAATTTGTACGAACATTATCAGCCCCACTTAGCATTACGTCACATGGCAAAGTTTCATTAAGCTACTCCTACATGGTTTTTCGTAAAAGTCGATCTGGGTGGGTACGATTTCACCGCATAATCTCCGTGAGTGATGTACCAATGTTCACCCAACTTTTATCACTCAACGCGGGAGGAATCGCGGTGCAAAACTTCCTAGTCTGATTTTGAAGATCATCATTCGTTTTGAAGATATTCGCCGCCAAACTTTAATGTCGACTGAAATCAGGCCAAATTTTGCATGTTTTGGCCCCTAAAATTTTTTGGGGAGGGCCCAAAAATTTTAAACAGGCATTATAAACTTCGGCCTATAGTACTGCTCACCGTGCAAAATTTCGCGCCGATCGGCCGACGCATCTCGGAGATCTTATGGTTGAAATAAAAAAAAAACATCTGCAGTAAAACTTAAGTCTCCTCCGCAAGCTATCGCTTCCGGCCGGACTAAAAATAAATTCCAGCAAAACATAAGCCCTCCCGAAAACTACCGTTTCCGGGCAGACAAAAGTTAGGCAAAAATGTTTTTGTGGCACAATTATCGCTGGTAGCATTAAATAGGCAAAAAGATTAATTAATCGCTAATTTTCGCAAAGTTATCTATTCATTTTGGGGGATTTATATTAGTCGTACTGTATAAATTACGAGTTAATTGCAGGGCAGTCTCGCGAGCCCGTGAATGTGCTAATGGCGTACTATCCACGCAGTGTTCACAGGTTTACAGCGACGACTTCCAAATACAGGTAGCAGCGGCACAGTATGCAGCCGACTTCGTCTGCGTCGAAAATGTCGACGGTACGCTTCTTATTAAACACACTATATTTGTTGATATTTTTCTGTTGTCACCAAGGTTGTAAACAATACTGGCAAAAATATTGCAATAGCAATAGCAATACTTGGCGGAAAAATATCGCAATACTAATAATGCAATACTTTTTTCCAAGCCAGTATTGCAATACTATTGCAATACTTTTTGCAGTACTCCACTATCCGCTCCCCAAATATACAGGTGCGGAAAAAAGTGGACCCCTAAGTTTTTCGCTGTTTTCTCAGCAACCGTTTGGGATTTTAATATGAAATTTTACAGCTTTATTTACTGAAAACTTCTACATATAAGTGCCAAGTAATACATGATTTTGTTGAAAAACGACGAAGTTATATAATTTTAAACAGGACCGCCTACCGATTTTTAGCATCAACAATGTTTAAAGTAAAAATGCTATTTAATTTTCAAAAACTGGTTACACGTAACTGCCGATGACGTCACAGTGACGTTTTGATAAACAGTAATTTACATTGTTTATAAATTATCATTAAATTATCGTTCCTTTAAAGCAATCGCCGGCTGACAACCGGATTCATTTTCCAGCAGGACGGCACGTCAGCACACATGGCGCGCAACGCCGCGCAGCGCACTTATAACTGGCTGCGGGCCAACTGTCCAGATATCATCACAAAAGACCAATAGCCTCCAAATTTGCCGAATATAAACCCTATGGACTATCACGTATGGGGTGTAATGTTGGAGGCTTACCGCAAGCTTAAAACAAAGCCGAAAACAAGCGCCGAACTCAAGGAAGCGCTTCAGGTTATCTGGGGCAACCTGCCACAGGGACCGATCGACAAGGTTGTAAAGGATTTCTCAAATAAGGCGACTAGAGGCTGGTGTTGTAGCTTGGAGCTGGCAGTGAACACTGTGAACATTCGCAGTGACAATGGAATACTGGCATATGATCATTATTTAACTGTATTTGTTTCAACGATGTTATCAAACTGGCGTTGTGGCCAGGGAACAGCAATCTGATTCGGCCTGTAGTTTTTGTAGGTTAAATCAAGTTGCGAAGGAAGACGCCATTAAAACCACCACAAAAGAATTTTTGACGCTTTTGTCACTAGGGCTAACACATTAAACACAATGTTCGCAATTATTAGGCTACCCTATATATAAAATATTTAAATCAGTGATCAAAGTCTGACATATTTGTGCAGTGATCAACGAACACAAGGCATGTCTGCTGCAAACTGGGCCACGTGGTTCTCCCTTGATCATGGAAACTATCCTCCGCAGTTGTCCAGGCATCTTGGGACCAGCACCAGGCCAGACAGGCCCATGCCCGTAAGTCTCTTCGAGTACTAATTATTATTAGTAGTAGTAATGATAACAATAATTGACAAAATTCGTATCAACATTGCGATCGGTAGACAAATTTGAACAAATATCTTTAGTAGGAAATGTTTGTCTAAAAATTCGCAAAATTGTATAAACTCTGTCAAATATGGCACTAAAGTAAAAAGCGTAACGTTTTTGCGACACAATGTAAACCTAGTTGTAACAATAATTCGTAAAATCAAGCACGGTGTTGTGAAAACTTGAGTATAAGTAAGGTCCAAATTCCATTTAGCTAGTTTGTTCGACAACTTGTTGGCCAACACGAGCTGACAACTAGTTGTCGAACTAGTTCGCTATGTTGTCCAACAAGTTCGACAACTTTTGTTGTTGGTCAACTGGTTGCCAACCCGCCAGATCAATCTCAACATGTCGAGATTGAAACAACAAGTTGGCCAACATTTTTTGTTGGGTCGCCAATATGTCAAGATATATGAATACTGTTTAGCCTATTTATTAATGTCTCTGAAGTCAGTCCTCGATCCAACCTTATTCGGGGTAGCGATGAGTAGGCCTACAGTTGCAGTTGGATAGACAATAATGTAAATTACCTAAGTCGAGTTTTCTTTCGTGTGATGTCAGCCTCAATCATTTGAAATAACAGTTCAAACGTATCGACGTCTATTCTCGAGTACGCATAAAACTTTGGACTCTTCGACAGTTCTGGTAGCAAGGTATTATAAGTGCCAAACTGATTCCGAAGTTGCAAATATCGCCTGATCCATACAGTATTCTTGCGTTTCTTTCGCTGAAAGGCAGTTGAAAAAGTAGCGACAGCGCCAAAACTTGCAATTATGGATGTACGGGCTACAATCACTGCTGTTTCATCGTCGTCCATCTTGAAACCAAGTAGGTCATGTCAAAACAAAAAATTGGGTCACTGTCTCAACAAGTTCGACAACAAGTTCGCTGGTTGCGCAACTTGTTCGCCAACCGGGTTGGAGGTACGAAATCGTTGGCTAACAAACTAGCTAAATGGAATTTGGCCTTAAAGAAGCTAAATGAAATCGTAAAGAATTGTAGCTTTCGTCACTCAGAGTGGTTTGCGGTTTAGCCTCGTCCTGTAGTGTAGGTCTATTATAATTATAGTCTGTACGTTTAGTATAATTGGTCAGAGCAGCTGTGGTTGGTGGTTTTAGACCGGCAGGAACGGTAGACTGCGTGTACGGCGTTGTGTCAGCCCAATGTGGCGCGGAGAGCGCCGGATATGCCCGCACATTTCTCGAAAACGAACTCGAAATCGCTGGCTGCACCGTGGCTCCATATCGTAAGAAACGTTGCTTGTTTGAATGTGTTTGAAAATGAAATGTGTTTGATTTCTACTTTGCTAGGCCTATATGTAGTTGTTTTAATAGGCCCCATTACGGGTTTTGTCAGTTCACCAGTGTGTCCGTTCGTCCGTCCGTCTGTCCTACAAAAGCTAATAACTTGAAAACCAAAAAATGTAGAAAACCAAATTTGGTGTGAATGTTCCGCTACAGGACTTACATGTGTGTCAGTTTTCAGCGCAAACATTCAAAGATTTGGGTTACGATTAGAGTTATCGTTGCATTAAATGCGCAGACATGGTTTAGTACTGTTTGCAAAGCAACTTGTTAATATAATTTTGCTGGAGCCTAAAATGTATCGACTGCAGCTTGACCGCCCGTATAATGCGTTAACGTCGAACATCAGTGCTGTTATTTGGCACAACACTTTGTGGCTCCCCTACTGCAATGTATTTGCACTCTTGTTGTTTGTTCTTGTTATTTGTTTTTCACAGGTCCATGGAATTCATGCGTAAAGCCTTCCCGTCGCTGTTTTGAACGTTCATGCTTTTACACTAATTGCTTTGCATGGCTTTGCGCTTTATAGTCTCTAAGTTTAACTAACATGCTGGCATAATATAGGCTAAGCTATAGGCCCATTGATGCTGGTAGCTTTGAGCAAAAAAGTCCAACTTCGAGTCGCGTTCATCTCAGTCACTTTTGTCTTCATATTGCCGACAGTCTTGCTTCAGTCGCGTGTCAAGGCAAGGCGGTCGCTGCGTTGCCAGAGTGAGTACGTGCTCTGGCTGTCGGTTACTGACAACACGATCGCCCGCAGTCACCAAGCGTTCTTGTCACCTGCGTCCGATTGCGATATTTCTGGAACTACAAGATGTTGTCCAGCAACGATTAGGCCTATCACACTTTTTGAATCATTCAAAATTTCGACTGACTAAGATTCGTTTTTTACTACTTTTTCATATACGACAGCCATTACTGATAACGTTATGTAACTGAAACACAAATGCTTTAGACCTATAGAGTGTTTGAGTAATAATCTGTCTGCAGTTTGCTGTTGACGGTTATTGGGACAAGGCTAAAATGCTGGACGAGTGGACGACTGTTCGTCCGGTCTTTACCGGTCTTTGCCTTGTCGCCCAGTGAAATTGCACCCGGTTGTCTGTCGGCTGTCGCTCCGGTTAATTGTTGCTCCAGTGATTACACTGATTAGTCGTCCAACAAACTTCATCTCAGACAAAACAGAAAGAAAAGACACAATGTTACAAGATAGTCCAGCTAATGTATAAATGTCAGGAACTCAAGCACATCATTGTCACTGAGTGTTAGTCCATTCAGCCCGTCAGTACAAAAGTATTTTACTGCAGCGCAATTATACGCAAATTCAACAGTCATTACATTCACGAATAGATTTATAATTTATATTTTGGAACTTATAATAGCAATGAAACCACAAGTTAGTGATGCTGTCAACAAAATTTTATTTATTTACTTATTCAGTAATCATACGTTGGTTATCGGGGTCAAGGTTCAAAATTATAACTGATGCACGAAATCGCAAATAAGCAAATTATTGCGCGTATCGATCAACACTGCATAAAAAATGATTGTGATATAGCGTGCATTATAAAGGATATAAATTATTATCGGAGGAAATTTCAACCGCCAACTCGCACCTGCCTGTTGCCATGACAACAGATTGTGTTAACGAGACAGCAACTACAGGTGGGAACACAATGACGTCACTTAGTTCAAGCGCCCACCGTTTCTATTTCCGGTGCGCTCTGGTAGTCATGGGAGTGGTGGGAAAGGCAGGAAATGCGCTTATCCTCTACGCACTGGTGGTCTCCAAACAGCACAAAAAACATCCGATGATTGTCAATCAGAATGCGTTCGATTTCCTCTGCAGCTTCGCTCTAATCGTTTAAGTTGCAGCGAACCTGTCCAATATCTGCTATAATCGGAAAGATCGGCTATTGGCTATGCGTAACGCTACACAGTGAAATGTTCGTGTCGTACGGAATGTATGGTTCTAGAATCAACATCGCTGCCGTTACAGTCGAGCGCTATCTGAAAGTGGTCCATCCGGTCTGCAGCAGGAAGAAGCTACGCTCGTGGATGATAACAGCAACAATAGAATTCTGTTGGCTGATTGGAATTATGTTCGTGGCTTTTGCTTTCAAAGGAAGAAGAATTGGAAACGGTACATGTTACTCTGTAGCCAGTAGAAAGACCCAAATGGGTCTAGTGATATGGTACATGTTGTCTTTTTACGTCATCATATTCGCTGTCTTTGTTTTCTGCTACGGGCGCATACTGATGACCATTCGTCGTCAGGTGAAGGTGATGGCCGCCCACAGTGCCAGTGCTGGACCAAGCACTGCTCAGGCAAAGTCCAAGCAGATTCAGACCAACGTCATCAAGGCGATGATCACTGACAACACTGTAAGACAAATTGACATCTCGCAAGGTAATGTAGCGACACAACAATCATCTGGTACTCTATGGAAAAACACCGAACAGACAC
>Ga0209367_1003094_pt1 | contig 22427 bp, 7 predicted proteins | sample WorMetLIZISLAND2_FD_187412 | JGI IMG/M metagenome (GOLD analysis project Ga0209367, IMG submission 187412) | Marine gutless worms symbiont microbial communities from Max Planck institute for Marine Microbiology, Germany - Olavius geniculatus... ... | reverse complement strand
ATTTTTATTATTAAAAAAATTATCAGACAAATAATGTATAAACCTATAATGCACATTTCCTATACTCCTGGGCAGTAGTTAACTGTAAAAACATTTTCAAAAATGTTACGTTCTTTACTGTACATGCAACCATAATTTCTTATTTTTAAGCCTCGCGCCATTTTGCTAAAATACTCGTAGTTTAGAACATTTTTGAGCATGTGCTCCAACATGGTACACGCGACGGTCACATGTATAATAAATTACAAAACCGTTGCGAAATAGTTTTGCCTTTTTTCGTTTTACTGAAGGCTTAACCGCGGCTTTAATAATCTGTCATGCTGCGTTTTGGTATCTAAAACCAAATTTGGTTTCAAAAGTTGAAATCGCGGCAAATGACGAACTCATTTCATGCAAAGCTTGCCGTCGTTTTCCGAAACTTTATTGTTTCAGTTTTCGTTATCGTCAGCAGTAAAGGCTCGGCGAGCGGCTGGTGGCATCGCTTTGCCGCCAGCCATGAAATTTAATCACCGTTGACCGACTACGACGAGACCACCAGACTTTACCTGGCCTGGTAGCGAGGTGCATAGAGCTAGAGACAACGAGGTGGGTTGGACGGTGTGCGCAGAGAGTGAGCATGATCGCGTTGTAAAAAGTTCAAAAGCGCCACCCGTCGCTAAAATAACCAGGCTTGCCGTGGATATGAAATTCCCCATCCATATCCATATCCATACATGGTCTCCAATCGGTACCCAATCGTTACAGACGAACAGACATCAAAACACCAGGACAGAATTACCGTAGCTAATACGCGCTATAGCTCTCGCACATAAAAACTAAATTACACTGTGAAACATAAAACACACCAAATTTTTTTTCATAAGTTAAATAAAAGTGATCCGATTATAATAAGTTTTGATACGAATACTCATGATACAACTGGCCATCAAATGTTTATTTAGTTTCCCATCTTACCCAATGTCTGTTTTTGCATTACCTGGGGAAAGAAAACGAACAAAATATTGCATTTTTAACCACTGGTATTATTGCTTGATTTAAAAAACACACAAAACACACACTTTATCCATATTTTCATTGCTTTAGTTGATCTAATTGTCTATATTTAACTGCCTACAAAAATGTTTGAAATGTTGGCCCACGAACATGCGCTCGGCTCGGAGACACTTTCTCTGTTTATTGATAGCAGCATCGATAACTTTCTGCTTCAGACCAATCCAGACTTCACCAATTGCTTTTTGAATTCATCAACATTCCTGAATGTTAAGCATATTTAATAGACGTGCTGCTGCACAACAGTCAAACCTTGTACATGTAATTGATTGGCTGTTCGTGGCCACAGATCCAGAAAGATGAAATTTATTAAAGCTATTGTTCATTCTAATGCATATTTTGTTTGTTCTGTTTTTCCCAGGTAGTACAGAAGCAGACGTTGGATGTAGTGGAAAACTGAACGGTCATTTGATGTCTAGTTGTGTCAGGAATACGTGTACCAAAATTATTAAAATTGGATAACCCTTTTTCAAGTTTTGGTTAAAAAAAGTTGGCGTGTTTTTTATGCCTCACAGTGTACAGTGTAAAAGCTTCGCTGTTGTCAAGTTGGTTGCGCGTGACTAAAGACGAAGATGTACCATAAGTTTATCATTACAGTAGGAACCAGGCTTCAGATCCATCCTGTTCTTGTGGCGCATCTCCACAGACCACAGAACGATTGTCCAGATATGAAATTTCCCAGCGGTCTGGTGAGGAGGCTAATGCCTCGCTCGGCATGCAGAACACACGCCACAAAGCTCTAAATATTATTTCTACTCCCATAAACACAGGCTAGGAAGGAGTTACTTTGAGACTTGACCTGACTTGAGTCTTCCTCGCTACGAGGGTTCGCTGCACCATGGACTGTCTTTCTCCATTCACTTTTGTCGGCAGTCTTCCCATAATGCATCTTCCAAATGATGTGACGCTAATCACATCTAAATGTCGGGGAGTGGATAGCTGTATAGCCGCGGAATGTTTAATCGACTCAAAGTGGCGGCCGCATGCAGAAAATGACTTCCTGATATTAACTGGTATTGAGTTTCACACTCACTCGGTGTACATGTGGCGCAATACTGGTCGTTTCCGTTCCGCCATACAGGGGGCGTAAAAGTTCGCGGCGAGGGAACACGGGTAATAGTAGTGGTTGTCACGTAGCGTGTGGCGAGCAAGGGTACAAGCATTATATTGGATATGTGGGCACGAACGCTACACTATCTTGTGAAATGCAAAAATCCTGATTTGGCCGTTTACAACAATGAATTCGTACTGGGTAGCACAAGCGTCGGTTCAGAAATGATTGACTGAATAGCGACAAACACGAGTAACAGTTATCATCTCTCAAAAGGTTACACGTGTCACGTCACATTATCTTTATTACAGCGTGTACTCAAAATGATCTCCAGCAAGCCAACAGCACGTTCGATAACGCACGACCCAGAGCAGCTCACTCGCTGTTGATGCGTCACTTTAATTCGTCGACATACAGTATTAAAATGAACATCATTAATGTTACATACGTAAAGGTAAAAAGGTAAAGGTCGTCAATTTGTACAGCGCATCGTCGCGAACACGCCTCTAATGCGCTTTCGTCACTAACCAGAGCCGCCTGCCGAACGGCCGCCGCGTGCAGCCTGCAGACACAGGCTGGCGCAGCGGCCGGCTAGGCAACCCCAGTCAGCTGTACCAAGGTCCCCACCTTCCGTAACCCATGTAATGGGTAACTACTCATTTAACCGACCCCAGAGGGATGGCAGGCTGAGTTGGCCTTGTTGGTTGACTGATAGCGAACGCTTAACTTACAAAGTGGTCAAACGGCCATCCATCCGTCTAGCGCAGGATAGGGAAAGTTCGCCGGCCAAGAGCGACGTTCTAACCACTATGCTACGCCACCAACGTAACAGATTTTCAATGATTTTGCTTTGTGATCTCAGTGATTTTCTGAGCCGACGCATGAGGTACAGAGTATGAATGCACTGTCGTAAACAACCAAACTACGACTTCTGCATTTCACAAGGTAGTGTAGCGACAGTATTAAAGTAAAGTCGGCTAAACTACAACCATTTAAATCAAGTTTTTTCTTGATGTTGCCTGTCAAAAATTACAATCGGCGAATTTGTTACGAAATTATTTAACAAATAAAATTGGCCCCGTTTTTTTAAGACACGGCGTATTTAAGTTTGGTTCGTCTTTTTTTGTTCCATCGAGTAGGCTACTATTCAAATTATTTATTAGGTTTTTTAATTATTTAAAAAAGTTTGTGTACTTTTTGTTAAAATTTAGTTGTTTTACTCGAGTTTTGTTTTAAATTATTTTGTTTCGCAGTAGGCTAGGCAGACAGTTGAAAACAGTCGATCACTACTTGCACCGTACTTAGCAATAAAACAATTAAAATGAAAAATTTAAACTATTCGTTACGATTTCGTTAGCGTCACACATTTTTTTCATTTATTTTTTTTAGTTTTTTTGCGCATTTTTTAGTTCTTATTTACTTCTCATTTGCAATTCTCAGTTTGGAACATTTTTACAGTAGACGAAATTTATGACGCCGCTGAGTGGATAACATTTTTATTCACGAAAATAACACTGGTTACAGACGACATTTGTGGACTTCGGCAATTTTTACTCCTCGCGCGCTACGTTCCTAAAGTAGCGAAGAGGCTAAAGTAGCGAAGAGGCGACCGACCTCTGTTCCTAGAAGAGTCTTCCTGGAAAAACTTCAAACGACCATATTTCCGTAACGGTGCTAGATAGATGCATGGTCACTATGGACCACCCATAGGAAGTCGACCGCCGTCACGTGACCCCAAAAGGTCACCCCATTATCTTTGAGGCGCCATATCTCCGTAACGGTGCCAAATAGACGCATGCGTTGAGGTATAACAAGACAAATGGCAACTAGCGTCATCGATCATTATTGGAAATTTTTTCCTCACAGTTCCTAAAATCGGGCAATATTTTATGAACTTCGGAGAGACAATTTCCAATAACGACCTCGACGCCAGTCACTATTAGTATAATATTAAACAGGTCTCAATTAGACGCCGGGTCTCTAATACATGCCGAAAGAAACGAAAAAGTTCTTAGAGGAATACAAAAGAAAATGATGCGCGCGACGAGTACAATAATATTTCTTGTTTAATTCATGCATATGAAACCAGACAAAGCAGAGAGCATCAGGAGGAAGAAGCTATTGACATGGACACCAGTAGCCAATGGCCATTGCATGGTAACTATTAGGCCTATAGCACGACTTCTGCGACAGTTTCCATTGATTTATTTTGATTCACCAGACGGCGTACTAATACGAATGCAGGCCCGTCGAGAGCCACAGCGGGGCCCGGGGAAGCATTCCAGCTGGGTCCCCAAACATTTTCACGGCCTCCCTCTGGGTAGAAATTTTTTTACATTTTTCTTTTCTGGCTGACGGCGCCCCCTAAACGTCGCGGGGATTGGGGTAGCTTACTCCCTACCCCACCCTCTCAACATGCCTGTATGAATGTGTGAAGTTACGGTTGCCAGTAAAAGCGTTTAATCTTTCACTTTTTGCTACATTTCTAAATGTGAGTACCAGATTAGATCTGAAGGCTTAAGAAGTCAACAACCTAGTAAAAAATTTTCCGGAAACGTGTATCTAAGCATTTTTCTTTTTCTCTTTTTCCCCGCTTCATCGTTTTCTATATCTCAATGCTGTAGTCAGCCTTCCGGAGTTTTAAATACGAGTATTTTTACGCGCGAAAGCAGCTATTGCTTTCAGCGCGTCTTAGCCATCGCAATTCTGTCCGTCCGTCTGTCTGCCACACAGGTGGATCAGTCAAAAGCGGTGCAAGCTAGAATCACCAAATCTTTATCGTCGGCTGCCTGGAAGACTCTAGTTTTAGGAACCGTAAAGCTTTTCCATAAATTCGAAGGGGGTCACCCCGAACGAGGGCGCTAAATGAAAGGGGTGGGCGATTTTTGGCCAATAAGTCGCTGTATCTCAGTAACGGTGCGAGATAGGGCTTAGGTTACTATTAATCACTAATAAGAAGTCGTACACTGGCTCTCGATTGGCGCCAAATTCAATGACCTTGAATGACCTTAAATGCCAAAATAAGGGGTTTCATGGATTTTTTTTGGCGATTTCAGGCTGCGACATAAGTCTGTATAATTTACAAGGTGGCGCCACGGAACTATCGTTATGCGATCCAGATAGAGAATTTGGTATTTGTATATTAACTTAGCGTGAACACGCTAATTTTTAGTTAAACTACTAAACCGGAACTGCTATAGGTTTTCGCGCGTCTCGTGAGCATTAGCTCAAATTTCTTGTCCAAGTAAGCAGCCATATTTCAATGCCAGTTGTTCTTTGTCGTTGCAATACTGTACAGTATGGCAGTAGGCTAAGTTCTACCATCTGAGCATCAAGTGTACAGCGTGCAATAAAATAATAATGCGTCTTAATAAATTGTACAAATTTAAGGCCTCCGTACTGAGAACTCCTTGAACTTAGAAGGTCAAAACTTAGATGGTTAAACATGTGTACGTGCTATGCTAAAAAAATTCGTACGTAGGTTATCTAGGTCTATTTCCAGCCATTTCTGCACAATTTAGTCTTACAGTGTGCGCCGCAGCCGAAAATTGCAAAAAACACTAAAACCCTCTATTTTAAAAGCTCAGAGTCATTCAAGGTCATAGATGTTAACACCATTAAAAGCCCGTCACCATAGTGCTTGTTATGATAAGCAGTATGTATCCGTCTATCTGCAACTGTTTTACGCTAAACGAGCCAATAGCGATAAAATAACCATTTTTAGGGGGACAGCCGTCTTTGACGCCCGCCTGCGCAGGCTTTTTTGAACCTATAGGGGTTAAGCCCCAGACTGCTAACATCTGCGTTTAATGCTGAAAACTTCATACGCAGGTTGTCTTGGTCTATCTCCAGCCATTTTGTTGCAATTGACTGTTGAAATGTGCGTTGCTGCCGATAATTGCAAAAAATGTGGTAAAACCCCTATTTTGAGGGTTCAAGGTCATTATATTCATCGATGTTGATAAATCTAAAAATCCCGTCACCAGTGCTTGTTATGATAAGCAGCATGTCTATACCTATCTGCAACCGTTTTCACACTATACGAGCCAATATTGGCAAAATAACGTTTCTTTAGGGGGTACCCCTCTTTGACGCTCTCGTTCAAGGAGAACCCCTTTACCCAGGTGCACAAAATTTTGTCACTATAAACCAAAGTCTTTATAGCAGCCCACAGAAGATTTCGTGATAGCTTGCGTCTGTGACAGACGGATGGACGGACGGACACCTCGATGATGGCTAAGTCGCGCGAAGCATTCTGCTGTCGCGCGTAAAAATGTGACAAACACAGTTAAAAACCAAAATTATGGTCAATAAGCTATTCACTAAATATTGCCAAATTTGAAGTAAGCCAGTCCGAATAGTAGGCCTATATATTTTACGGCAATAGAGGTCTGTGATCTAGTTTATATGCAGTTAACTTTGTAGGCCTGTGTGAACTCCAACAGTCACGCGAGAGATACTTTAATCGTGGCCCCCATATGCAAGCCATTAGCTGACCGCTAAATAGACTATTCGTGGACCGCACCTCTCTCTTGACAAAATGCTGCACATTATCGAGCGCTTTATAACGATAGTGCTGCTGCCGCAGCTTGGTGTTTGATGTTCTCTAATGGCTCTAGTCTGAGATGAAGTATGCTTGGAACATTGCATTGCAATATTGCACGGAAAACGTCACGTGGCGACATTAACGGCGTATACCTCAAGTGGCGTAGTTGGGAAAGGAAGCAATGTCCCCAAATATCATCGAGGGAAAGTCATATAATTGCAATAGGAGCCTATGCATTTTTCGCCATAAGCTACTTTTGTAATTCGACTGGATTTCTACTTCCAGTTTTTTCTCCGGTCCAGCCATGTGGGCCTATACTTATAGGCTACTAAGGCCTGGGTCACAATATTGTCATAAAATGTATCTAAACATTATGTCGGCTATGTCTTAAGATATGTCGCAAGTGTTTTGTGAAATAAATTTTTGTCTTTTTCAGCATTTGTTCAGTGATAATTTATCTATAATTGTGCATTTTGCAACGTTTGGACGTGCCATAAGTCCAAAAAATGAGGTTTCAGAACAACGACTGCTGTTATAAACCGCGACTATCAAAAAGCTGCTAAGCAAATTTGGAGAGAAATGTCACAAATAGGGGCAAAACTTTGTGGTTGTTCGATCCGGTTTATAGATCTCCAATCGGGTAAGAATCCTGGTTACGTCTGTGGACTCCTGTCACATGACTAAGAATATTACTTTTAGTTACTGTGATTTAATAGGCCTATGCATTATCCGTGAAAAATGCTACTGTCTTTCGTATAGACAACAGACATTTTGCTGTGATTAAACCTAATTGTATCAGTTTTACCTTTTATTTGGTGTTGAAAAGACTGCTGGATAGTAGTATTTTTTGGTCCGGCCAGCAAATACAATATATAAAAAATTGAACAAGTCCAAATAAGGGTAACAAAATTAATTAGGGGTCTTTCTAGTCCCTCTTATGAAGAAAGGTTTCGTCTTGTGCAATTGCCAACTTTACGCTATAGGCAATTAAAAGGGGATATGATTAAGTTATATAATTATGTAAATAACAAGTATGATACCAATTTTGTGTTGCAGTTGCAGTATAAATCTATGTTAGAAAAGCGATATGATACCAGGGGCCATAGATACAAATTGGTGTCCCAGTTATGCAAATATGATCTCCGAAAACATTTTTTTTGTAAATAGATTAGTTAAGCTATGGAACTCACTACCTGATGACGTTGTATCAGCATGTAGTGTTAGTAGTTTTAAAAGACGTTTAAATTTGATCTGGCGTGGTTTTAGCTTGTATTATGATTATAAATCCGTCATCTAGTACCGGAAGTTAATGTAAAACAGTATTAGTTTAGTTTTTGTTGATATTCGTGTTAAAGTTATCTACTTCGGACGGAAATAAAGGCCTTCGGCCTGCTTCCCGATATCCATTGATGATGATGATAATGATGATGATACTCTAGTCTGAACCATATAGAGCTATGGTCTGAACGGATCTTTATTAGAAATTGATCGGCGTCTGCGGAGAAGTGAAGAGATGACGACTGTGACATCACCGGATTCAGAAGCTGAAGCGAGTTAGTACAATATCTTGTTCGTGCTAAAGATGTGCCATCTAACAATGTCGAAAATACCGCGGTATAGAAAGTAACGATATATATACACTATCTTATCTATCAAACTGTAGGATTTCAGAAAGGAAGATTCATAGAAAGGTAGAATTTCTTGGAATATAGCAGATAAAGAACAGTGCCCTGTTGCATTTTCTGCACAAAAGTTAATACTAAAATACGTGCAAAATTTTAACCTACTTTGACTAAAATACGTTAACAATTTGTGTGTACGTTTTTCAGACAGACAAATATTAGACAAACGAACAAACAGAGGTAGGTAACAACATAATCTCCTTCCTTAGTGTAGGTAATTGCGATTGATCAGAGAAGATGGAAAATGCAAATAGTAAATAGAAAGGTCAGATATTTTATATAGACTAGCACCGCTTACACAAGTTGGACTCGTGACTATATACCGAGTAAGCGTTTTACAATCTCAAAAGTGGCAGCTGATTGGCGTAAGCTGATAATACCGCGGCGCATTATGCGGTCGGCCGTTTTTTTCTTTAAATGCGACAAATCGATATAACTGGTCAGTTCGTTTGTCTAATATTTGTCTGTCTGAAAAACGTACACACAAATTGTTAATCAATGCGATGGTCTAGTTACTATTGACTAACGCCATGAGGCATCGCATCTTCTGTTCTGCTGTGACGCTCTCTTCCCGCCCGCACCAGCTGCTGAGGCTGGTGACTGACTGCCTCGTTGGCATGGCAACGCATCTCAGGCGGCCAGGTAAAAGCATTGTGTGACAAGCAAGGCGGGGGGACGGACTCACGCGATCTGGTTGGTAACAGACGGTCGATGCAGAAAGTGGCGCCTCGGTGGCGGGGTATCGTGGTATCCTTGTCTGATACTATAGGGAATAAACTGGTTTTACATCCGCCAAAGAGGTTTATTATGATACCCGGCGTTTATCTGTCTATTTGGTAGCACAGTTACAACAGGCGGATTTGACTGCCACGTGGCAAACATAACAAAAAACAACTGACATCGTTGGCGGAGGTTTGCGTTTTTTGAGCAAGATACCCGAGTTTTCAATTACGGGTCACATATCGAAACTACCAATTCGGTCTTCGATCCATATTCTTACCTCTTTGCGGTTTTCAAGCTAAAGACGACGCTAAGCAATGAGCGGGGGCCAGAAAGAGGCTGTCTGTCTGTCAGAACGAGATTATGCAGACTGGTGTTAGGCGACGGAGGCATTTTCGGTATCGCCACAGTCCACTCAACGACCAACGTTTCACTTCAGACTTGGTCGTTCATAGTGTGACTGTCTTACAAAGAAACAATTATGTCCCTATTTTGTCAAGGACACCTAAAGTATCCAGAAACTAGAAAGCAGTCAGAGCCCGCACACCTCCGCCAAGGCCATGTTGTTCGCCAGGTGGCAGCACCATATTCCGTTTGGCAGCGGTTTCCCTTATGCCCCATTGAAAGCAATGTTAACGAAAATTTCTAAGTAATCCAGAATCCAGGATTCCTTTTGGATCACCCCCAAAATTGAATCACTGGTAGTTTTTGCCATTCCCGACATTTCCAGAAAATTTCAGAAAGATCCGTCCATAATTTTTTGAGTTATCTTGCTGACACACAGACAGACAGGCAGACAAACAAACAAACAAAGTCTGGCAAAAACATAACCTTTTTGGCGGAGGTAAAAAGCAGATTGGGGGTTATGGGATTAACAGTCGAGTCAACAAAAGTCAAACAACTTTGTTTCTCTGATTGCAAACACCGTCTTCAATTTTCACATGTTATCTTACGGTGCCGTATCCGTATGAAGCCATGTCATCTTAGACGACTTTGGCGACCATGTGATGCCAATGCGCACTATGGCCTCGTACATCCTCTCAAGCCTTGATGAGTAAGCTGTGTTGAGCTCACGTTATCCTTCTGCGATGCACGCAAGCTATCCACAGACTCTCTTGCACCCCTCGATCTCCTTCCCTTCATCTTTCTAGTGACCATCATATTTGTGCATTTTTGAATAAAGTACCATAGTTTAGTTGTCGTGCCCCTCCCCTGTAAAACTGAGGCGCAATCTCGTTCAAGTTTTACTGTCTAAAGCTGTCAATGCACCGTGGCTCCTTTGGATAAACTCATAAGTTGAAACAAAATTACAGCAACTAGTAAACTACTAATAAACCAGACATTAAATTACAATCCCGATAAGTCAACTGTCTGTATAAAATAAATATAATATTACAGGCGTCGATCCGTCAGGGAAAAAGAACATGTTTCCGTCAAAATTTTGGCGAGGAAACATCAATGTCTTCGTACTTCCACCAAATGGAGTAATGGTAACTTGGAATTACTAACATGCAGCAGTTTGCAGCTGCCTCGTCATAGCGCCAGAAAACTGAAAGAAAAATCCAAAAATGCACCAAAATCGATAGGGCTCAAGCCGCTTTCTCAGACTCACACCGTCGCCGTTTTTGTCCCCAATGTTGATACGGATTATAGCGTAATTACGGTAACAAAAACCTAGCTGTCGCTAGAGGAAGACGACCGTACTGCCTGCGTCCGAAAGACGACCGACAAAATTAATGACAGGCATACAAACGACAGATCGTACTATAAGCGCAACAGTCAGTTAGTACGGTTGGCTGAAAACGTTGGTTACTGCAAGACTGTTGACATTTTACGCAAAAAGCTATCGTCGTCGTCGTCGTCGTCAACGTCAACAACATGGACTCAGTTTCGGTGAATAGCTCAGGGGCGACGAATAACGATTTCACAAGTGACAAGTCAGCCACGCTGTTCTTGTCTGTTTTAACGCTGCTTCAACCTGTGTAGCTGCAGCAGAGTTGGGCAAATTTTATTTTTTTATCGTTACCGTCTCCGATGTCGGTTTCGATGGAACTTACAGTGCGAATTTCCGACCCCCAACTCTGTTCTTCTTATAATGTACTGGGGCATCAACAACGTTATACTTGAGGCCACGCGAGTGTCCTGCCAAAATGGCATCTCATTCTGTCGATACTAAAAAGTAATAAGTAAGAAAATAACTGCAGGCCAATACACGGCGCAGTGCGCTCTCAAACAGAAAGTCACAATGCCCCGCAGTTGCAACAAAACAAAACAACACCCTCAATAATCACTTATTCCAAGGTCGTACTCGTGCTGTCTATTTTTAGCACTATGTCTACAGTGGTATGACAGGGTGATAACTCCGCGGATGCAGTCAAGCGTGACCAAACGAACGACAGTCTGAGATCAATACTACCGACAGTCGGCGACCGTATTTTTCCGAACATGGGCAAGCGCCGCTAAAATGCAGAATTAAACTTTTGGGAAACTGAGCGCGGTCAGCGCATCTCCTGCTGCTGCTGCTGCTACTGCTGTCGCTGCTGAAAACGACGACGACGACGACGGTGTATGCCAGCCAGCGACTAGTGGAGATGCCGTGAGGCGGACACTCAGCACTCAGCAGGCCTGGCAGCAGTTGTCAACAGCAGCAAGGTGCTTGCTTCCTTGCTCATACGTACGACCAACGCAATTACTCTTACCAGGTTATAGTCACGTGACCGAGCATCGTCATCACGTGATGTGGCATGCAGACAAACCAATCTTCTTTTTCTTCTTTTCCAATAATGTACAGATCCTCTTGCGAGTAATGTCGTACCTCTAAATAAGCCGTAGGTACCCCAGCAATGGCAGCTGTGTTTGGCGAGCGTGCTGTAAGTAAGTAAAGTTATAGTCACGTGACTGCATGAGTCATCATCATCATCATCGTTGTCATCGTTATAATTTTTTCTCAGAGGTGACGACAAAACCGGTCTAATGACGTCGTTAATACATCTCATTCATTGACCTGCCCATGCAGCCAAGCAAAATCCGCCTTCAGTTACACACACACAGCGGCAGATAAACTAACACCTCATCTACAGTCTCTCAGGGTTTGATAGACGACAAAAAAATAAGAAGAAAAGTGCAAATGAACTCGACACCCGGACCATGATAGACTACAATAGTTGAAACCTGTAGTAAATCTATACGTCAGATCTCTACACCGTTTATTATTTGCATCTAATAAGGATCAAAGTAAGCTTACTTTGAACGTAGTTAACCGACATTAAAAAATGAACACGTTTTATTCTGCAGCCGTCCTAATAAGCCGCATTGGAGGTTTTGTCCATCCTTTGTCCGTCCATCTGTCCCGCAGTAACTAATAACTAAAAAACAAAAGACAGAGAAACATCGAAATTCATGTGAACGTGCTTCAGGACTTGGGCTAAGCAGTGTGTCAAATTTTACTTCAATAGATAGAAGGTAGATAGATAGTTCAATAGATACTTCAATAGATAGTTAGGATTAGAGTTAGGGTTGCACAGCTCCGTAGGTGGACGGCCGCTCAATATGGCGACCATAAGTCGACATTATTTTTTATTGTGTTTGTTTCTAACCACGGTTTACCTTCAACGTGTGTTCAAATTTGTTTAAAAAGTTAGGCCTACGGCGACGAAACAGTGCTTGCTAACGATAAAATTTGTTAAACAGTTCCGTTTTAGCACACGGCAGAATAAGGACAAAAGTAGCGACTCCATAGTTTGTACAGCAGCAGCGGCATTCATTTGCAATGTATTGTTAGCAAAACCGTTTTAAAGACGATCCATTATTTAAACGCCTTTCCGTGATCTGCTTCAGCATATTATTAACCTACATTACGATGCAGCGCAAGCGCTCATAATGACTATAGGCCTACCCGTCTATAAACGCAAGCAATCTTCTCACCTTTATAAAAAGTCTTTGCCCATCGGAGATAAGAAATTGTCGTTTATAGTAAATGATGCACGCACATGATACGGAAACATATATCCAAAAATATTGTGTTTATATGCGGTTTAAGGTCGTCTTACATGTATAGGGTGCGGCATAAAAAGTATCCCCTAAAATTGTTTATCATTTTCCTAGTAATTGCTTAGAATTTTATCGCCAAATTTCACACGATTGTTACGTGTTTATAGTGTTGTAAAACATCTTTATATCTTCAACTACGACAAAATTACTGGATTCTTCGCGTAACCACATCGTCATTTCTCACGTTCTCAAGCAGCGAATGTGTGCAGGACAAACGGCGCACCATGTTTGCGCCTCATACAAACACATTATTATTCGAATAACATAAAAACAATTTAACAGCGACGTTGAGAACTTGACATGTTTATCACCGGCTTTCAGACATGCATTTATTCTCTTAGTAAAGTGTTTAACAACTTTGTTGATGGCAAGTTGTCCCAGATCACTTGCAGTGCTTGCTTAAGCTTAACGACTGACTGATTTCAGTTTTAGTGAGAAATTGTCAATGAATACGATAGCAAATTAAAATAAAAAGCTTTACAAACTTTCCCTTAAAGTTAGCAACACTTTGACGTTACGAGCAACAAGATGCACCCAGTTTTTTTCCATTCGCGTAACTCGTTACAGCACTAAAGTGTTGAACGTGCCAAATTACGACGTCGTCTTACAAAAAATTCGGTAACTTTGCAAAAACAAAAGAATATCAAATGCCGCTTAGTCCGTATACGCAGGTATAAACAGGTAATAAGTGTATAAAATTTCGCGTTATAATTCCAAACAATTGGCAGACAACTCTAGGGGATACTTTTTTGCCGCACCGTGTACATTTAAAGCGACAGAAGTGAACTAAACTTAGCTAAACTGGGTCTGGGAGTCCAGTTTAGTTCAAATTTTATCGCTTTGTACGTTTTTAGCAAAACAAAAGAGTTTGCTTATCGCAGGTACAGCGCGCGATGCATTTCACCAAAATATGTATAAGCAACCTGTTTGTTTTGTTTGAGTTTTTTTGCGTCCATTGGTTTTTTGCAGCTGTTGGGCTGTTGGGCTGCACAGCTTAAAATCGGTAGCGAAATCAATGACTTCGAACGACCTTGAACGGAATTGCACAACTAACAACACAAAACTTGCATCCTTGACTTTTAAAGCTTGCAAGGTATTAATTTGCTTGACCCCCTACAAAACTTTTTCTCGAAGATGCTGTTATCTGCAACAAGACGCCACTCATTGAAACCGGAACGTCTTCAATACTCGCGTGAAACAGTCCGATGTGTTGGTGCCCGTCTTGTAAACGTCAACTGTTTCTAAAGCCGCAGCAAAGCTGTGCGCAAAGTGCACGAAGTCAGTCCACAGTAAATCGAACTAAGAGGAGTTTGAGTTTAAGAGTGAGTGAACCGGCGTCAACGAACTTTTTACAAGCGGTGGCCTGTAGCAGACTAGGCGCTAAGCTAAGATCAACAGACAGACATCTTAGCAGAGCGCCAGCCGCCGGCGTTTTAGTACAAACACAGATGAGAGTTTAGCACGAACATGGCTTCGATGTCACGTTGTCTAAACGCTCCCATCAGTCGAGCCTAGTTGACTTCAGGAGGTCGTTGCGTCTGAAAATTGTACAATGTGAGTCAAAAAAAAATTATGTGTTACCTACCGCTTGTTCGGATTCATTCCAGAGGTTTGCAGTTTGCCTAAAGCCCACCCCAAACCCTGCGTTTTTTAAAAAAAAATAACTTACCTGTTTCGTTGTCTCGCCAACACATCATCGTGATTTTGATCTTAATTATGTTTTCAACTATGTATTGCTTTCTGTTATATATTTTTATTGTTGCTGGTTTAACATTAAAATGATACAATCCACGGGCAGCCATATTTGTAAATAAACTTATTTTGACTTGATTGATATATTTGTATACTACCCAGTTTTTGTCATTATTTTGCAAAATACTTACCGACTGTCAAAATTTTTCTACTAACACAGTTTTCGAAAAATTTGCGATACTGTAGGCTTACCATTAAGCATTCTGCCATACAGGTAAAACTACGTTGTTTCATGTGAAATAAAAATCTCACAAAATTGGCGTGCGCTGTAGGCTAGTGTACCCTTTAGTACGGATCCCGAACCTCCTGGTTTAATCTTTATGTTATATTCGAAAAATCCGTATTTTGTAAAAGTGCTATTCACAGTACGGTAGAGCAAAATGCGATTGCTAGCAAACCTTAGCTTTTTCGTTAGAGTGTTTCTAAAATTTGAGGCGGAAGAGCGCTTTGGACCAAAAATGCAGATTTAGATTTTGGAAACTGCGTTCTCTTGCGCAGCTGTCGGGTGGTTAGTGCCCATCTTTCCGCGCTGCACGTTTAGAAGCATCTCGTCAGCCGCGGCGTATCACGCGATAGTACGCACATGCAGTGGCTTGCACTCGCTAGCACAGCATCAATCGAATGCACGTGGCACCTACAAAAAACCAATAGTACCCACCTGTACCCACGGCTGCTGCTGCTGCATTCCTTTGCTGCAAAGGTTGGGTCTGTTGAACGGAACATTTCCAGGTTTTCACTTGGTTTTCCTATCCAAAAATATTGGCTCAATTCTTAAATAGTGGTGCTTTTACCGCAAACAGTTACATAAAGTAAAAAAAACTAAACTCGCCATAAACCAACATGCTTGAAAATGGTGCGCGTGTTTAATGAATAACTTGAACAAGTAATTTGAGCAAAGCTCATGAGACGCGCGACAGTCTAGTAGTTCCTGTTCGCACGTTGTCTTGGTCTATCTCTATACATTTCGTCGCAATTCACTCTTCAAATCTGCATGCGCCGCAGCCACAAATTGCAAAAAACACTAAAACCACATATTTTGGAGGTTCAAGATCATTCAAGGTCATCGATGTTGACACCATTAAAAAGTTTGTCACTATTGCTTGTTATGATAAGCAGCATGTCTGTGCCTATCTGCAACCGTTTACACGCTACACCAGCCAACAGTGGTAAAATAACCATTTTAGCGGGGTAGCCGTCTTTGACGCAAACCTGCGCAGGCCTCCTTAAACCTAAAAGGTCTGGACATGGACAACTAAAATTTACGTTCAATGCTGAAAATTACATACGCAGGTTGTCTTGGTCTATCTCCAGCCATTTCGTCGCAATTCACTGTTGAAATGTGCGCTGCAGCCAAAAATTGAGAGAAATTCAACAAAAAACCTTTTTTGGGGTTCAAGGTCGTTAAAGGTTATCGATGTTGACAAATTTAAAAAGCCCGGCACCAGTGATTGTTATGATATGCAGCAAGTCTGTACCTATCTGCAGCCGTTTTCGCGCTATAAAAGCCAATAGCGGCAAAATAACGTCTTTTTAGAGGGGGTACCCCTTTTTGACGCCGTCGTTCGAGGGAAACCCCCTCACCCACGGGCACGAAATTTTTTCACGATAAACTAGTCTTTGGGGCAGCCCACAGTGAAAATCTCGTGATCCTAGCTTGCGTCGTTTTGACACAATACCGCAGTGTGACAGACGGACGAACAGACAGACGGACGAAAGTTTCGACGACGGCTAAGACGCGCTTAGCACTACGTGCTGTCGCGCGTAAAATTCGCCGAGGCACCGTAATGCTGGTAGACTTATACAGACTAGAGGCCTAGTCTTTAAAAGGTCAATTTTAATGCACTGTGCATCATTTCTAACCGATTCTGCAGCGTCTAGCCAGGCGCTAGTTAAATGTACTTGATTCACTGTCAGCGAAATAGCCGCCGCCGCTGGAATTTATTGGCGCCGCCGCCAGCCGGATAGTTCTCGGCTCGCATGTGCGCGGAAGAAACAGTGACGGCGGCATAGCTGAGAAGTCTATCTAAGCGAATGAACATGGAAACAGGTCAATGTTGGCGTTCTACTGCAGATTCGCACCGGTCGTTCTGTCGGTGGAAAAGCCAGAACTAAGCAACCGGCCGCCCGGCGTACGTAGGTAGGTATACATACTGCACGCATCGCCGAGAGAGCTGCGCAGACGGCGGGTGTCAGCTTACTGACTGACGGGTGGTAAACCAAACCGACCACTGCCGCTCACTCGCTCACTCACTGCAGTTGCTGCCGTTGCCGCTGCATCCTTACAGGCGGCGCCAGCAGCCACCGTGCGATGCAGCAGCGCCTCCAGCAGCAGCAGCAGCAGCAGCAGACTCAGCCCCACAGGCTGCGAGCTGCCGCAGCAGACGCACTCGTTCTTATTCTATATTTCTGTCTGTGCATCGTTAGTATCGGCGGCGCAACGTAGTGTAGACTTCGTACGTGTCGGACTGACGGTCGGGAGGCCATTCTGATCAGCGTGTGTCGGTCGGTTGCGTGTGACGGAAGGACAGACGACAAGCTGACAGACGTCGAGAGTTGACGACGACGTCTTGCACGGGGCGTCATCAATACACGCGTGCGAGTGCGTGCTACGGCGTCCTGTCAGCTGATCGGCAGGTGAGTCGACGAGTTGTCTATCTTACATGTCTGTCGCCTTGGCTTGAGTCGTAGTTTTTTTAACAAGATTGATCGCTTCATTAATTAGCGCAGAAACTCGGTCCTTATCTACCTTCAGCCATTTACTAGATGCTCGCACCGGTGTGCGTAGAGGTTAATTTAGTCGCACGTTAATTGCAGTTGTAACGAGTATTTGGTTTCTGACGTCATCAAACGACGGAATTTTGCTGCATGCTGAACACTAAGCTCAGACCTTTTCCCCATTAGAATTTCCTGGCCCCAACGCTAACCTTATATGAGTCAAAGGCGTGAGTTTTATCGTAAAGGCGTGCATAAAGAAATCTATGGCACTGAACTTCCACTTTGTTCGCTTCTAGTACTGTACACTCCTGTAGACGCAACTGACCCGAACTGAGATTTCAGTTTGAGATTTCACTTTAGTAGGCTTTACAGTTTTCTGAGTTTTCGCTTTCTTCATCTTACCGCTTTGTGGGTCTTAAAAACCGGACTAAAATTGTTTATTGGCATTATGTATCATTTCTCGCAGAGCTATTGTTCACTTTTAGCAATACTGCCAGTACGTGGTTATGCGTGGTTTGTTTTCGTTAACGATTATAGTACCCGATGTTCTGTGATACAATATCCGGCGAGAACCGTTAGTCTGTATTCAGCGAAACGTGAATTTGCATAATATCTCAAGCCGTTCGAGACGACGACAACTCCAGGTATAGGCCTAGGCCTAGTATAAACGCTTATAGAGACCGCTGTCGGTGCAGCAAGCATGCGCACCACACACAATCCATCGCGCAGATGATCGCTGATAAACGACGGAGATGGACGCAAACCAGCCGGAAGTCGTCGTGTGCGACTCCTGGCGGATAAATGCCGAACTCGATGCCCCTCCAACCCCCTCCCCACCCCTCCACTTCGTGTCGGATCTTATATCATAATTCATCTGGCTGCACGTGGCGGCGGTTTGCAAAGTGCTACATCCTGTTGTCGAACGGACAGCACTTAACACAAGACGCCGGCCGGACGGGCGTTAATATGATAGCACTTTAGGAAGCGTGCGAGCACATTAAATACCGTATAGGGCCTACTACGCACAATTCAACAGATTTGCACCCGGATGAGGAAACTGTTTTTGCACAAAGTGTGCATCGACTAAATTAGCCCGAATCAATCGTCGTATAAGCATATTTATAATCTCTGCATAAACGCGTTTACGGCAAACTCGCTGTCTTTTCCTGAATCGTCCGTTCAATAGGCACTGTTCTAGGAGATTTTAGTGCAGAGTGCTGCAGAGGACTATGTTTGGATGACGTCTGGTAGGCCGCCCATGCGTCTTTTCTGGGATGAAAGGTAGGCTCCTAGTGCATGGGGTAGGGCCTACTGTGGGTACTAATGTCAAGAGTCCTGGAAGGGATCTGCACGTCCAGAGAATATCCGGCGTCGGCTTTGCGCGAAAAAGTTTACGGTGCACGAGGTTTAGCTGCGTTCAGAAGCGTAAAGCAACAGATGATGGATGTTTGCCAAGCAGTCTTTAGCCGTCCAGAAACGCTTGCCGAGGGGCATCAGTAGGCCTGTAAGAAGTAAGTAAAAGATCTTGGAAAGCGCTGATTTAACAGTTAGTCACAGTGCGCCGCGTTTTTAGCGTCCGAACAAAAATTTCTTTAAGAACTGGTTAAGCTTTTCAGCGTTAATATCGGTTTGTCTCAGATGAACCGAAATGCTGTTAATTTAACTCTTCAGATGTTCGTGCAAATTCAGATCGCTACAGAAATGCAGTCGATCAGTTCCTGCAATGCTACGTTCATGCCAATAAGTCGTCGAAATTCGTTCGTTGCTTTTATAGATGTTTTGTTTACAAGATGTGACAAGAAGCGATCTTACACACAGAGAGACAGACACACGCACACACAAACCCTAGTACGTAATAGCCTCAGCCACGTGCGTGCCCTGTACGTGGCTGATAGGCTTAATGGTTTCATGGTTGGCACAGTGCACTGGCGTAGCCATAGGGGGGCACGTGCCCCCTCCCCCTAGGAACCTACTCAGTTACTCAAAATAGTGCCAAAATGCACCAAAAGACGTCATTTTTACACGGTGAATCTGAAAATTTTCTGAGAAGGGACACAGCTCTCTCCCCAGATTCCTTCCTTATGGGGAAGGGACACCCCTCCCCATACCCAACCCTGAAGTGCCCCCACTACAACTATATCCTGGCTACGCCACTGGCACAATGCACTGAACATGTAATCGTAGACGTCAGAATGCGGAGGCCTACGCCAACGCAGGCCAGCGTTTCTACAGGTCAGGCAGGTGTATTTAAATCAGCAACTTTTTAGGCGGCATGCCGGCTTTTGCGACATATGTTACTGTATTGTGGTCTGTCAGTCTGTCCGGATATCCGGACACGCGCGCATCATGCTAAAATCGTTGACCAGACCGACATAGCATTTGGTAGGGACACGGTGTGGCGGCAGGTAGCGTGTCTGGCAGAGATTTTGGAATAGGAAATGTGGGATCAGTATTTTTAGTCAACATTCGACTTGCAAGTAAAAGATGTGTAAAAAATGTGTAGCCTATAGCTGTTCGTGGGAAACCCATCAGAAATACGGAGTCTACGTCTCGCTAAACACATAATAGATCATTTTGGGTAGGCCTACGGCCTTTCCAAGGAATGCACACATAACCACGTAGCCTAATAATGGAACAGAAAGTTTAACCTTTACAGAAACAAGAAATTTGAGCTAATGCTCACGAGACGCGCGAAAGCTTCTAGCAGTTCCGGTTTAGTAGTTTAGCTGAAAATTGCGGTGTTCACGCTAAGTTAATATACAAATACCAAATTCTCTATCTGGATCGCATAACGATAGTTCAGTGGCGCCACCTTGTGAATGATATAGACTTGTGTCGTAGCCCGAGATCGCCAAAAAATCCATAAAACCCCTTATTCTGGCGTTCAAGGTCATTCAGGATCATTGAATTCGACACCAATCGAGAGCCAGTGTACGACTTCCTATTAGTGATTAATAGAAACCTAGGCCCTATCTCGCACCGTTACTGAGATACAGCGACTTATTGCCCAAAAATCGCAAATTTTGCCTACCCCTCTTATTTAGCGCTCTCGTTCGGGGTGACCCCCACGAATTTATGGAAAAGTTTTACGGTTCCTGAAACTAGAGTCTTCCAGGCAGCCGACGGTGAAGATTTGGTGATTCTAGCTTGCAACGCTTTTTACTGATCCACCCGTGTGACAGACAGACAGACGGACAGAATTGCGATGGCTAAGACGCGCTGAAAGCAGTAGCTGCTTTCGCGCGTAAAAAACCTTTATGGAACACTAAACACAAATGTCGACGTAAGGCAAAAATTGCCAGAACTGCCCATTATGAGCGTGCATATGTAACAGTAATAATATCAATTCTAGTGATCTTTCCTCTTATCCTCCAAACAGAGCTACGGAACGTCATCTGCCGTATCACCCATTCACCCGACGCAATGTGAACGCGCCCGGCCGTCTTATCCCAACCAGGCAGTCCAGTATTCGATTTACCTACCCCAGAGGGATGGTAGGCGGAGTTGACATTGGTAGTTGGTTACACACCGAGATGGTTTACCTGTTCGCAACCAGTTACCCATCGTAGTATAGTAACCGTTTGATAGCGATCCGACCGGCAGTCGAACACACGATTTTCCGACCGTGAGTTCAGCGTTTTAACCGTTACGCCACTGAGCCGCATCCACCAAACCGACATGCGGTTGACAGGTGACATGTGACGTTGGCCTTTGTATATTAACGTCTACGAACTGTTTTACCGACGCCGAAAGAAGGTGGTTATGTTTATCCATGTGTCATTTTGTTTTTTGACTGTCCGCGAGACTGCTGAAGAAGTTCTGAACGGATCTTGTTGAATTTTTTTGGAGGGTAATACAAAAATATCACATGATTATATTTTGATTTTATGATCCGAATGCGGAAACGAATTTTTTTCGGCTCTTTAAGCGCTTTTAGGCGTAGGTTAAAAAAACGTGCTTTGACATGCACCTAGTTGTCCCAGGCCAAGGATCACTAGAAGTTATCAAGACGTTTTGATTATCACTCAGTGAGACTGCTGATCGTCGTGGCTGTAGAGCTACGGCTGTTGACAATAGCAGTCGTAAACAGCGACCACGAGCAAATATTGATTGGAACAGTTATCAAAGAATTTCTTACACTGTTACAGTAATAACCTATAACTACTCGCAGTGCGTGCTGTGCTTACTTCTTCTGTGAGCACTAGCTTACCTGCCCAGGTAAGACGTTTACCTGTATTAATGATTCACTTGCTTTTTTCTGATGCTGATGTTGATACGGATTAAAGTGATGACAGCAACTTTTTTGACTATGCATACGATTTAGTATGACAGCATTTTGCTCTCGGCTTATGGCGAGTACCATGAGGGTATAAAGTATCATTTTAAAAGCAAAACGTTTTATAGCGAAAGTGGCAGATACTGGTAGAATGACAACGTGAGGTGCATTCACGTTGACACCTAGTATATAAGTGAGTTTCCGCATATTAGATACCGCACTGCTAAAGTGGATAAGCGAGTATGCAGTACGAACTTATACCACTCCAGGCAGTGCGTTATTGTACTTAAACCACGATCAGATAGCATAAACTACGTCGTCGTTTGCATTGTGACGCCCGACTCTAGCCGGGAATTGTGAAAACATTGCCAGTACAAGCTGCAGTAAGGTAGCCAGAAATGTGAAATTGGAGGGGGCTCATTTCGTTTTTTAGTCCGCCCGTAAGCGATAGCTTGCGGAAGCGGACTTAAGTTTTGCTGTGGTTTATTTATTTTCTTTTTTTCCCTCGCGTAATCTCCGAGCTCCGTCGGCCGATCGCCGCGAAATTTTGCACGATGCTCCTAAGTATGTTCAATTTTATAATCC
>Ga0209367_1003093_pt1 | contig 22430 bp, 17 predicted proteins | sample WorMetLIZISLAND2_FD_187412 | JGI IMG/M metagenome (GOLD analysis project Ga0209367, IMG submission 187412) | Marine gutless worms symbiont microbial communities from Max Planck institute for Marine Microbiology, Germany - Olavius geniculatus... ... | reverse complement strand
ACATCAGTTTATACACTTGTTAACGGCAACATTTAAGGACTTGCACATCGAAAACAGCAAAAATTACAAAAGGTGATATTGCCCGCATCACGCTGACTGTGTCAGTGTGCTGCTGAATAATATCACATTTTGTAATTTTTGCTGTTTTCGATGTGCAAGTTCTTAAATGTTGCCGTTAACAAGTGTATAAACTGATGTTTTGTACATTTATATTTGCTGTTTTTTGTTACTAAAATACTGGTTTCCTACTGGAGATCAGTTACAAATATATTGCACTTCGAATATTTCTTACAGTAGCCAAGCCGCTTATAACTGTTACTTACTACCTAATGGCGTGACTGAACAAAGCAAACGACACTCGTCAGACATGACGTCACCGCTGGCCTGCATTGCTGACAATACTGAACAAAATTTTTTTATATCCACGAAATAGCCATATAAGTAAACAAACTAATATTGCATGCACCACCCGCTTAATATAGGCCCAGAAAACACTTCATTAATGCTAATTTAACTAATCGTATTATCGCAGTTATTGGACCGTTGCATAAAATGGCCGACCACAAACGTCTATAAAGTTGAGTCAAACTAAAGTCTGAGGTCATCTCGTAGTTAACCGAGTTCTAACAAATTTTGGCAAAAATTCTACAAATTTTGTTGCCAAGGCAACGAAAGTCAACCATGGTAGACTTACTAAAATTATTTATTTGCTCCACTCTCAAAACACATTGTTAGATGCAAGAATTTCAGAGATATCTCATACATATGTCGAGTTATAGCCCATTTTATCCCAAATTTCGTTTCCATTGCAATGAGGGTCAGTTGGGGTGAAATTTGATTCCAAGCATTCGCTGACCCATCCCCGAAAACCCCCATACAGACACAAAAGTCTCGCAGATATCTCTTACACAAGGCGAGTTTTAGCCAATTTTGTCCCATATTTCGTTGCCATGGCAACGGGTTCAATCAGGGGAAATGCGAGTGGCAGCATTCAATGGCCCATCCCTGAAAACCCCCCTAAAGATGCAAAAATCTCGCAGATATCTTTTACATAAGGCGAGTTATAGCCATTTTTGTCTCAAATTTCACTGCCATGGCAACGGGGGTCGGTCGGGGGAAAATGTGATTGGCAGCATTCAATGGCCCATCCCCAGAAACCCCTTTATAGACGCAAAAATCTCGCAGATATTTCTTACATAAGGTGAGTTATAGCCAATTTTGTCCCAAATTTCGTTGCCATGGCAACCAGGGAGGGTCCAGGGTAAAATTAAATGACACCATTAGATTGGCCATCTTTGAAAACCATACAATGGAACCAAAAATTACGACTCTATCTTATACACAGCCAAAGTTATGACCATTTTAACAATTGTTTAATTTTCCCCATAGGCTCCATTGTAATTTTTTGGAATTTTTTGAATAAATATGTTAAATATTAATTTCAACTTTTTTTAATTCCCAAAAGGCACATTCTTGCTTGAGACAGCGTCGTTTGAGCCATCGCACGCAAAAATCTGCTGAAAGGTCTGACCTGTAGGTGATTTTCTGAAAAAAAGCTATATGTACAGCTATAAAAATTTTTGCGTATATTTTACCTATTTGCTGAGAAGCCCCCCTTGTGCAGATTTACATGAAATTTTGCATGAAGGGTCATCTAGCCGACGTAATCAACCGTGCCAAATTTTATTTTAATCAGACCAGGGGTTTTGATTCTGTGGGGGTCGAATTTTTGGCTTTTTTGGCTTTCCCGTAAGAAAGAGAAGTCGCCGTTAACACATGGCTTGAACTACCATTCAGCCTGTGATCTGTGTATGGTCACATGTCATCGATGTTTGTCATTGAGGACGATACATTGAGTTTGACATATGTGGGAAGACAATTTCAGTGCTAGAATTTGACGCAGATAGACGTCTGAGAAGACAACTACAACTTAGTTATATTAAATAATAGCTGAATTGCTATCATTTATTAATGTGACATATCACTAAAGTGCTGTGCAATTAACAATGTAAATATGCTTACAGATGACGTAATAAAGCGAAAGCTGTTGATCGAAGGTGATGGAGGAAATGATGACCGTCGTATCAATAGTCTCCTGAAGACTTTTATTAAATGGTGTCAGTCGTCAGAATCAGCTGAAGACAGGTTTCTTTTAAAATTTTTTAGCGTTGATTCACCCGACATTTAATTTGAGTTTGCAGTGGACAGCTGATTTAAAATGCATGTATTTCAATTGTGTTAGCACATATTAAGTACTAACGGACGGTTAGAAAGTGCAGTTTTCAGTCCCCAGTCAGTCCCTAGGACTGATTATAGTTTTTTGCAACATTATTGGGTGTTACCAATACCAATGACAATATTTGTCTCAAATATGGGCATGCCACTACGTATGATGGCACTGTTTACCAAAAGTTATCGAAAACAAGTCAGCTGCATTTGATCTCATGAAGGGAAGTGGCACTGTGGTGTCATGTCACACCATATCACACCATACAGTTCATATTCCTAGTCTTCGTCGGTTTGATGTTCACAGTTGCACATAGTCATTGATGATGATGATGATGATGATGAGTCGATAAAGTTAGTGTTCGCTCACTCTTACAGCAAAAACAGTCACGAATGTGCTAATAAAAATATGCTCTGGCAAACAGTTCAGTTTTTAGTTCACGCCGGAAAGCATATGGCAGATGACAGTTGCGAAGAGATGCCGGCAGCGAGTTCCACGTGGACGGTCCTGCCACGGCAAAGCTGCAAGGACCATAACGGATTGTGCATGTCGCTGGAATGGCAAGGTTACCACGTGCAGCTGAGTATAGGTGTCGATGGCTGGGGTTCTCAGCGACCAGTTGACACACGTTGGAAAGATAGTTCGGCACCAGGTTGTGTAGACTGTTAAACACCGTCACTCACAGTTTAAAGTCTACACTCTGCCGAATTGGCAGCCAGTGCAGAACGTCACATATGGTGGCAGAGATGCTATTGTATTTTCGCTTGACCCTGGGGCAGCATGAGATATGATGTGGTGGAGATGGGATGACAGCAAGGTAGACATGTAAGTGTTCGGTCCAAAGCCTTTTCTCCTTCCCTACACTCATTGGTTTGCCATAGCATAACTGACACATTGCACATAAAATTACCAATAGTGAGCATACAGTTTACTACCAGGTACGTTATTTGGAAGTGCTGCTCAAACATAATTAGCATGAAGTGTTTGAATTATTGTGAATTATTTTGAGGTTAGCAACTTCTTTGTTGACTTATGGTTGCCCATATAATTATTTAGCTTTGGCGATTGTAGACAGTTGAGTCCACGGGGCAGTTGTGATATCTTCAGTCTACTTTTATTTTCATGATTGACAGCTAAGTGAGTGAGCACAGCCAGATGCCACGAGCATTGTTGGATAAGCACCGACCGATCCGAACAGACGTCCATCAGTGAGTTTGCTTTGTGAAGTTGTATAAACAGACAGCTTGTTTCAGGCTGTCAGATGTATTGTGGTTTCAGCAATGCAACATATCAGAAGATGCTAGCTGTGCTTGCCCAGTGTGAGACGACGATGACCAAGTCCGTTGAAGTGTACAACATGAATCTCAGGGAACAGGAAACTTATGAGAGTCTCAATGAGAGGATTGGTTAGTGGCTTAATTACTTTTAGTTGCAATGTGCTCTTTGCTCTAGTTAGTGCATTGGTGTGGTCAAATGCAAAATTTTGTGATTCAAAGCCAGGCTTTGACTTTCACTGTTTGTTTTCTTTTTCTATCTTTTAAATACGTTCAAGATAAATCTGACATGGTGACAGCATTTTGTAAGTTCTGTAGTCTCGCTTCATCTGTGGTAGCTGCTAGCAGTAAGCACTGTGCTGTTTCAATGCATAATGATTGGTGAAAGCTAAGTTTTTACTGGTATATAAACATTAAACAAGGCAGTTGTACATACTGTTGTTACACATATTACAAGATACTGATTCCAGCATCTAAATTCAGAAAAGAACAAATCTAGGAATTTTGCAATATCAGTTTGTATGTAACACATTTCTAACATATCATCAAAATTGATAGCTAGAATAAAAATCTGTTTTTGTTTACCATTGTGAAATATAAAAGATAGGTTAATTTACAACTGGCTTTATACACTGATGCAGAAACTGACATTGCCCATTGATGAGTTTTGGTATGTTCTTTGCAGAAATGCAAATAAAAGATGCGTACGAGAAGATAGCGCAGTGCAAATCAGAACTTACTGCTGCAAAGTGCATACGACGCAACAGACAAGGTTCAGTGCAAAGTTTTGTTTCCATCTTGCTTTCAAATGAACTGCAGAGGAAAGTGGAATAAAACCATCTTACCTGAAATCTGTTTTTGCAGAACTATGATTCAGAATTTGAACATGGTGTATAATGTGCTTCATATTTATTTTGACATTTTGCAGTTTTAATCCGTTAATCAGTATACTGTCACTCTTATTGCAGTTTTGAATTAATAGTTTATTGATGTCCAATTTCAGTAACTTATGTAACACAGAATTAATTTCTGCTCCAAATAGAAACAAGAAATTTGAGCAAAGCTCATGAGACGCGCGAAAGCCTATAGCATTTCCAGTTCAGTAGTTATAGTTTTGAAAATCGCACATCACTTGGACTTGGCCCATCGGGACCATAATACACATCGGCCATAGGCGCGTGTGGCGTTGGCGACGGTGGCGCCTCCTTGTGAATGATATAGACTCTCACAGGCGATAGTGGCCGAAAATTTCATTAAAAACCCCCTATTTTTGCGTTCAAGGTCATCCAAGGTCATTGAATTCGGCGCCAAACAAAAGCCAGTATACGATTTCCTATTGGTGATTAATAGTCACCTAGGCCTTATCTCGCACCGTTAATGAGATACAGCAAGTTATTGGCCAAAAATCGCAAATTTTGACCATCCCCCTCTCATTTAGCGACCTCGTTTGGGGTGACCCCTTTCGAATTTATGAAAAAGCTTTACGGTTCCTGAAACTAGAGTCTTCCAGGCAGCCAATGGTGAAGATTTGGAGATCCTAGCTTGGACCGTTTTGGCCTGATCCACCCGTGTGACGGACGGACAGACAGACGGACAGAATTGCGATGGCTAAGACGCGCTGAAAGCATAGCTGCTTTTGCGCGTAAAAAGATAAATTATTAGCTTATGGCTTGAAGATGTTTTTGTTAGAATATGATGCACTGGCAAAAGTAATTCAGCAGCATCCCGACCGCCAAGAGACATTGCGGTTTGTTACTCTTCTTAATTGTGACAACGATTCAGTACTTTGTGGAAACTGCAGTGGTGTTATTGCAGTTGTTTAGATTTTCTGAGAAAAAGTACTTATGTAAAACACCAAAGTGGTTTGATACTGTCAGTTGAGCCTACAAAAAGTTCTCCTGTAACAATTTCTAAAACAGAATGCAACTAGAAATTTGGGGAAAGGCCCTAATGTGAGGCAACCCGGTTCTGTAAGTCAGATTGGGAGACTGAGCTGTTAAGTTATCAATGATAACTGTGGTAAAATACCCCTTTCCCCAAAACCCCTTAATGGATCTTGCTGAAATTGGCCTCAAATCCTTACATGTAACGGATGTCCTTCCCCTAATTTTGGTTTTGGTCTGCTGTCCAGTTTCGGAGAAGTGGAAAATAAAGAAATATAAAAAGGAAGTAAAAATTGAAAACATAAGGCCTCCCATTACTACGTACGGGCGGCCTAACCAGTATCAGTATGCAAGTCAACTGTTGGCTACTGCAACTAGTCTAAGGAATGAATTAATGTATAATTGCTATCTTTGACAACTGTCTGTAGTCTGCTCTATTTTTGTGCTTGCATTGTTTACTTAAAATTTTAGTTAATGTTAAAGAACTGACATTCAGACTTTCAGGACAACGTCTATAGTTAAAAAACACCGTCAGATGGAAGCCTGTTTTTGAAGAACCAAACAGAAATGAAACAAAAGCTGGCACAAACATTCTGCACACCTGTCTAAACACTAACTCGTATCTGTTGGTGTGACGTGCAGACAGTTAGAAGAGGTTGACAGAGAACTTGAGGTTCATCGGAAAACTGAACGTGTACTGCATGAAAAGGTAATGGACTCTTAGTTCAATCCTGTTTTAGTTGTCATGTACTGAATTGAAATGCATGTAATAGCATCCACTGTGAAGTTCGTTACTGATATGGTATTATGTAGATATTCACTATTCGTGTTTTATTGGTAGACCTGCGAGTCGCTGACGTACAGAAACTTGACCTGACTTGAGGCTAAAATCACCCCAAGTTGATGCCTGTCGACTCGAGCACGTCCGACTCGACTTCACTTGACTTGACAGCGTGAAGTCGACTTCATACGACTCAAGAGTTGAGACGTTCAGAAGTTGTGATGAACTTTTGTGAACGTTGTATGTATAGTGTAGGCTATTCATAAAGTGTTTTTTTCCTTCGGTTGACGTCTTTTTGTTATTGTCATTTCTTCAACGAAGTTCATACAGACAGTTAAAAACTGTGTTATGTGACTGTTTTTGACGCGCAGTGCTACAGCTGTGCTGATGTCATCTTTGGCATCGTTGTCATTCACCCGTTTGTCATCCGGCCGTCTGTCCATCTGTAATGGATGTATTGTGGCTAACCGTTGGGGCTGATAGAAAAATTTTTTACACCTTTACACTAATAGTTAGCTGTGTGTCTTAAACCTAAGGATGCAAAATTTCAGCCATCTAGTGCAAGAGAAATTATGTCATTCACACTAGGTTGATATACGTGTGGGCATCTACGTCATGTGCAAGGCATTGAAACTTGATAATCCGTTTACCCTAATCAATATACCGTTATTTTATATATAACGGTTAGCCTACTAAAATATGTTACAAATTGCCTTATTCACCCGAACTCACCGATAGCTGAGTTTGAGAGAAATGCTAGGTTTAAGATTACTGGTCGTCGACTTGAAATGACTTGTAATGAGACCGATGGCACCAGAAAATTTTGACGGTAACACTGCTGCAGACCAACTTGACTCAGCTTGATCGACCCGACTCGCAGATCTATGTATCAGTGATAAGAAATCTTTATTGTTGCTTGTGGTTTGACAAAATGTCATGTTGCACCCAGCAACAGTGACATGTTTGACTGTCAGTTGGAATCCAGCATAAACATGTATTTTCCTGCTCAGTCTTCAAAGTTTGTGGTTTGGCTTAGTTGTTAACGTCGTTTGTCCCATCAATGAAGTTAATCAACGCTAAGCCCGGTTAGTACTTGGATGTTTGATCGTCAGCAGGCAGGTAAACCATCCCGATATGTAACCAGCCACCCAGGTCAACTCAGCCTGGCCATCCCTCCGTGGGTAGGCGCAGTGAGTACCAGCAAAAGCTGGGACGTAAACAGGCACACCGCACGATGCACTAGCCCCGTATTCATGGTCTTCTTCCTATACTACATCTCTACACCTGTTTTCTTGCACCACCCTTTACCACTGTATTGTATTATTAAAAATCTCACTGCAGTATCTTGTGAACTATAAATGTGAAAAGAACTAGCATGTCTTAAGGCTTGTGTGTTGGGAAAATGTATACATTTTTAACAGCTAAGGTGATGATGGACTGCTAAAATGCTTATTTCTATTTTCTGGAAATAATTGTCACAAAATACATTGGTTAAATACTTGGTTTTCTGACACTTAATGACACAAGTGCTCTGTATTGTTCTGATGCACTTTTTGGTGCATTGGGATCTGTTGTAATTTTTATTTCAAGTTTTTGGGAAAGTCTGTCCTTAAAAGCAATTTTGAAAACCGGTCATTATTTGGTGAATTTTTGACAAAGACTTTTCCAAGACTTTCCAGTACGCCAATGACAAATTTTCCAGGACCATTTCATGGCCCACAAATGTTTAAATATAATGGAAAGAGTATGTATTTAAGCAAGCGAAGCGAGCAGAAAAAATTTTGAACTGATGTATGCAGTATTTAAGTAAGCAACAGTCAACACAAACCGGGTGATATACTATTGCTGCTTGTTTTCCGTTTGAACCTATGAAACAATGCGTGATTTTTAAGGATATTTCTCCAGGACTACCCAGGTCCTGGAATTTTCGAGAAAAAAATCCAGATCTTTCCAGAAGGCATAGGAACCCTGCAAAAAACTGTTGGTATAGTTTTTTGACTAGTGGAGAAATATGTTATGTGTACGTTTTGCCAGTTGGAGTTACGGCGCAAACAGTTTCACGTGCTAGTCACAGCTATAAATGAATTGCAACAAATACTTGATGGTTAGTCAGCTTCGTTATTACCAGTACTAGCTTCATTGAATGTGCAAACTGTTTGTCATTCACAGTGCTACTAAATTCTGAAAGATACAACAAACGTTTCCATTGGTAAAAAAACTTTAAAGCAAGCGCTTGGTATTTTTACTTGCAGATGTTCTGATCGTCTTAGGTTTTGTAGATTATATAATCTCCTGAGCTTTTCACTAAAATGCTAAAGCTGGAAAATAATTTTTCACGTTGTGAAATTTTTAGATGCTGGCAAAATCTACTTTGCATGCTTAACATTTTGGTGAAAAGCGCAGGGGACTAAAATAGCAATTATAATAGCAGTAACTATATTTCAGAAATCTTGGGTAGGGTTTTAGTTACCATTACCGAGTTACCACCGAATCTGTTTTTCATAACCAGGTCATGCTCTGATGCACTAGACACATCACATACGATTTTGGTTTACCAGATATGTGGCCTTTTACGTGCACAATTCAGTGTTTTGCAGTGCTATTTTTTTATCAAATGTGTTGCAGAAGATGCATCGACTCAAGATGACGAAACTTCCATGGAATGACCGTCAGACTGTGAACAGAACTGTGGCAGCTTGGGTGTTTAATTATTAGTTATTTTAATGAATAACATGTGCTTATACTGTGATAACTTTTGTGTTTGATTATTTGTAATTTCTGGACTTGTTCATACCGTAAAACTTCGAATAGAAGCCTCTGGCTTCTATCACCGCAAGTTTCTTCGACCTTTAGCCTGTGTCTGAGTCCCGACTTCCAACAATACAGGGTGTGCCAAAAAATGACCCAACTTGTTTTTGTCAGAATTTCGTCAAATCTTTACCAAATCTGATAATTTTTGGCATACAGATAGCCAAGACAATAGAAATATGTAAGGTACACCCATTGTCCACCTCACCTAGTTTATGTCAATGCACTACCATGTAAAATGCAGATGCTTCAAATTGTTGCATAATGCTCGGTTGTTGTCTCCGTAAAAATTAAGCACACAAACTAAAAAGTGATTTGATCAGCAGAATTATAAGTTTTTGTAACAACTCGCTTCCAAGTTATCAGAATTTATGTCCAAAGTGTACACAATGGCTTAGATATGATGCAGCGGTATCATTTAGGGGGGGGGCTAGAAAGGTCTACAGAGTCCCCAAGGATTTACGACTTTAGTTTTTTCCCTGAAAATCGTACCTTTGAAACTGTTATTGCTGCAAAGACAATACATTACGTAGACTTAGACTCCAAGGATCACTGAGACCATAACAATTTACTGAAATGACGCCCCTGATGTGATGCCACGGCTGACAGCGGCATTAACGATCAACTAATCAAAATGCACAGCATTCATTCATGGACAAAATGTGTTTTAATCAGTTATTTTGTTGTCTGCTATTTTCAGCGTAAAATGTTTAATACCTCAAAATTATTAAATCACATGGTGCCCTTTGTGGAATTGATTCACAAGTCAGCAATTTGATACTGATAATCACCGCGTAATGTAACAATTCGAAGCATCTGCATTTTACACGGTAGTGCGTTGACATAAACTAGGTGAGGTGGACAATAAGTGTACCTTACACAATTCTATCATCTTGGCTATTTGTGTGCCATAAATTTTCAAATTTGGTAAAGATTTGACAAAAACAAGTTGGGTCATTTTTGGCAGACCCTGCACAATTACTACGACAGAAAGGACATGGACAGCAACGACAGACTATGACTAACTACTACTAAAACCCATACTATACAACGCTGTTACTAGATTACTACTTCTACACTACAACACTTATATTACAACAACTGTCTTAACACTAGTGCAACTACAATTACGATGGCTCAACAACGAGGACTACTGTTACCAGTACATATGGGACCAGCGTTTTTGCGGGCTTGCTGAGTGTTTATGCGGATCCTGGCTTCAATTCGAAGTTTTACGATAATTCTGTTCGAGTGCAAAATCCCAGATAAAACTAGAATGCCAAACATTTATCATGTATTCTTAGTACACAACACCTCACTAACAATAGAACAATACCTGTTCGTATTTTTAGAATAAGGTAAATAACCTTTTACGTTTGTTCCTCATAATTCTGTTTCCATGCACGGAGTTAACTACCAAGCAAAGTGAATTAAAGCCCAAACATTTAACATGTATTCTTAGCAACACTCTGGAGCATCATGGCAGAGGCAAGGGGCAATCCCCCTTGAAAATTTTAGTCTGCTAGAAAATGGTCTTACAAAGATGCAGAATATAGTACTGGAAATCCCCCATTTTTGGAGGAATTTAGGGGGAAGCAAAATTAACAAAATGTTCACTCATAAACTCTTCTGTTGGAAACTTCTTACCCGCCAACTTTACGAACCAATGATGCCGCTAGTAGCACAACTGAAAACCAAACAATAACCTTGTCATCTAACAAATGTTTTAAATCATAAGAATTGTCATTACATGACAAAACATGGGAAATCGTAAGACGACTGTTACATTCACGTCAAGCAAAATTCTCGGCCTGTACATTCTCAGGAATTACGGCTGCTGCTGCACTATATGACATCTGATGACTGGTCGGCGTATACATATACTCATTGTAGTACACAGACACAGGCACAGCATGTTCAGCAGCCTCCTGTAACAAGCAGTGCACCGTGCAATTAACATTTGCCAGTCATGATCAACAAAGACTGGTCAAAAAGCAAATAAATATATGTGGACTGTAACGATTTCAGGCAAAAACAATATACAGAGTAGAAAAGAAAATGCCATGACTTACTTATGCACTGTCTAAACCATTAACATTACCGACAGCATCAATGCATCGTAACACAAAGCTGCATACTCAGGTAGGACTGGAGATCCAGCTTGTACTATAGACCCAGCTTCTATTAAAACAAGTCATCTAGAACACCTCATACCTGGCTTCTAGTAGCATAGTGGGTCAAACAGTAGCCACGGCAAAATTTTACAATTTTCTGACAGTTGCAAATTTCTAAAAGATTACGGGTGCTCAAGGCTTCAACTTGCCCTTAAATTCTCCAAAAAATGGGATTTTATTCAGCCCATAGTTTTCCATTTTAGATGAAGATTTTCCAAGAAGAAAAAATTGCAACAGGCCAAAAATTTAGGGAGTAGAAGCCACCTGCCTCAGTGCCACTACCTGCTTCAATTAGAGATCCAACTTGTATTAACTATCAAAGTAGTTACAACATTTTAAAAAAAAATCAGTGATAGTGTAGTGATAGTGATAGTGATAGCCTACCTGTGGATTAACAATAGGAATGGCTGAATTGGGTCGCCTAACGGGCAGTGCGGCACTTGTAGGCTGCTGCTGGCCGGCTGGTCCATAGTAAATGCCACCAACGCGTAGTTCAGGCTGCTGTGTCTCTGCGTTGAAGTACACTGTGCCACTGCGCACCTCCATTGACGGGCTCGGCTCGGCAATCATCTGAGGTGTTGGCGACGGTGGAATGTACGGTCGCAGGTGTGGCGGTGGCGCTGGTGGGAAAGGGTACGGAGGGCGAGGAGCAGGGACAAGTGACTGCGACGGGTAGCCGTAGGATGGCTGGGGAGGCTGCGGCAGATAGTATGACCCGTGGGGTGGCGGCTGCATCATTTGTGATACTGCGGGACCCAGGTACCTCGCAGCGTGAACAAGACTGGGTGGACTTGTAGCTGCCTGCTGTGGACCACTTGGAGACTGGTGATATGCTTCTGGCGGCAATGCTACAATGAAACCAAACACACTGCTAGTTCATCTGGAAACAAACTACAGCCACTAATACTGTACGTTACACAAACCAGTTTTATAAATTTAATTCACTCAGAGAAAACACTAGAACAAAACAATACAAAATACAGTGTGAGCCAAACAGCAAAGCTCGTAACACAAGCACTCGCAGCTGCTCTAAGATTATAACATCATTATATTACAAAATCTCTAACCTATAAACACTACACTATTACCAAAACACTAGTACAACAAAACAAGTTTAGACATGAAGATATTTCGATAGAGCAGAACAGGAAACTTCTTCAAACGGTTTTATTAATAAATTACTGCACAAACAAAAAACTCGAGCTTGAAACTTCCAGTAATAAGGGCCATACGGAAAGCTATTATGGAAGTTGTTTATTTGACTGTTCACATTACAATACTTTGTCCATTATTTAGATATGAATCATTCAACAACTTTATGCTGATATGATAAATTGTTTTATACTGACCATCTGAAAACCAAACTTTTTGCCCGGTCTTATGGACATGACTAAGAACGTCTCATCGCTGACTACTATTATGTGACTACACTGTTTAAGCTTATTGTTACGTGTCCTTGTAGTCTTAGGACTTAACGCCACGCTAAAGTTTATTCGTCCTTCATCATCATCATCATCATCATCTGGCAAACATAAGAACTAGTGATTATAGCAGACCTGGTATCCTATATGGAATGCTGCTGATGGGCAGCATTTGAGGCGGCGGCGGCGGTGGTATATACTGAACTGGCTTCACTGGCACATTCTCTCCTTCCGCTAAAGCAACAAAATACACACAGAATAGCATTCTTAACTGCTCAACAAAACTTTACTTTTGCACTGGGATAAAATAACACCAGTTACCAGCACTATGTCACAAGCTCACTAGAGGCAAACAGCAGCAGCCTGCAGGGATGCGGCCAAATGCTCGCGTTTACAGCAGGGAAATTGGGTTTCAAACTGTTCTACTTTCAACCACTGAGAAGCATGGCAGTTTCTCATCAGTATGACAGCAAGCTACTAAGGGCACGTTGCACCAACGTCGTTCAACTTTGAACCCGGGTCAAATCTGAATTTGAACCCAGTTCAGCTGTAAATTCAATTCAATTCCGTTCAATTCTGAACTGCCATCTGACCACCGATCAAATTTGGATCTTGGTTCAACTCGCAGTTACGCATGCGCACTGGGCAGTAAATATACTCCGGGATACTATTGCTGCAAAAAATTGTCCGATTTGAATCTTATCCTGTCCAAAAAAACTTCCTCGTATCGAATTAGAAGACTTTCAATACAATTATACTGGAGATCTGCATATGTTAGATTTCTATGTTAGATTTCTACTATATTCGTTTTATGTTCTCTTTGTGCTCGATAAATTAACAAATAGATGAATAAATCACATTTTTCGTTTCAATGTCTTGTTGCTACATTAACCAAACAATCGAACCCTAACCACAGCAACAAAAACTCATTCATATCGATTTATAAGGCGTTAAATTCAATTATACTTGTGATCTAGATATGTTACATTTGTGCTGTATCTGTTTTCTGTGGTCTTTTTGCTGGATAAATTAATTACTGGATAAACAAACAGCATTCTAGAGTGCCGATGTGCCATTGCTATGCTGTAGCTACGGTAAACATATATCTTGACAACGGACGTAGAATAATTAACGAATATCTATTGGAACACAAAATGCATATCTTCGGAACTTTATCAATGCAACTGTTAATAGGAAAATTGTGAAGTAACTTCAGGGAAACTTAAAATTCAAACAAATTACAGCCAATCTGTACTGGACTGTTTCATAAGCATTGCATGTGACTGTGACGTCACTGTAGTTGGCCCGTAGGCCAAGCATGGTTGACCAATCAGAGTCATACACGGTATAACCATGGCCGTTCAGCTGAACGGGATCAGTTGATCCGAGTTCAACTTGGTGCAATGTAATTCAGCATGAACTTGGTTCAACTTTTGATCTAGGTTCAGCTGAACCAAGATCATGAACGACGTTGGTGCAACACGCCCTAAGAGAAGGAGTGCCAACGAGCTATTTTATCACACACATGTACAGTCAGATTTTACCCAACCATTCCAATCTTATGTTATTCTACGTTAGCTGGTGTAAAAAATAAACTCCTGGGAATTGCCACAGCAGTACTTTTATGCCCTTACTTTGCCGAAATAACAGTGTCAAAGAAACAGAGATTTTTACGGGAGACAGTACATTGGCTCCATACTGCCATGATGAACAAGCGTGGTTGACCAATCAGAGTCATACACGGTATAACCATGGCCGTTCAGCTGAACGGGATCAGTTGATCCGAGTTCAACTTGGTGCAATGTAATTCAGCATGAACTTGGTTCAACTTTTGATCTAGGTTCAGCTGAACCAAGATCATGAACGACGTTGGTGCAACACGCCCTAAGAGAAGGAGTGCCAACGAGCTATTTTATCACACACATGTACAGTCAGATTTTACCCAACCATTCCAATCTTATGTTATTCTACGTTAGCTGGTGTAAAAAATAAACTCCTGGGAATTGCCACAGCAGTACTTTTATGCCCTTACTTTGCCGAAATAACAGTGTCAAAGAAACAGAGATTTTTACGGGAGACAGTACATTGGCTCCATACTGCCATGATGAACAAGCAACAGTGTTGTCACAGGACTTTTTGCAGGCAAGATGCTGTCTCAACCAACCAAATCCTATTAGCAAGTATCACTCACTTATCAGCTCAGTCTATAATGTATCTTATGTGGCATGTGTTAATGACACCATGTACAAATTACAACTCCGCTACATGTGGGTGACTGTCTGCGAACAGGCAAATCATCTATGTATATAACCAGCACCAAGGTCAACTTAGTCGTCCATCCCTCCAGTGTAGTGAATCAAGTACCGGTCTGTCTGGCTGGGGTCAAGGCGGGGAACATTCACCTGTGTCAGATAGCAGCTAAGACTGTGATCCATATGGCAGGTGATGATCTTTAGCTCTCTGATTGAGTGGTGCATAAAATTACCATTTTTACATTTTATATTATAAAACTGCAGTCAAAAACTTCCGAATGAGTACCGTAATAAGTGCGATCAGCGACTAACGGCTGTGCTGGCGTCATGTCTGTGCTTGGTGGAACATCATAAGACAAATCTCCAGTCATGTCGGCATCTGCTGCAGGCCTCTGTCTCTGAGTAGAGTAACGCTTCGGCTTGCTGATGTGATGGGATGGTGCATTTGACTGTACGATCGTCATTCGTGGAACAAAGTCACTTCCCTTCACGTCCAGTACATGCGGTTTAGCCGACGTGGTGGTCACAGGCGGCACTATCCTGCCCTGTGTCTGAGTAACTGGAGGCATTATTTCCGGAACTGCACCACCTGAATTCAGATCAATCATTAGTCCAAGTCCACAATCTGATCAAGCCAGAACTAATGTAACATAACAATCATATATCCCAGAACTTAAGTATGCATATGTTTGTACTAGAAAATGTCCACAAAACAGTTTAAATGCTCATGTATAGTTTTCGTTTAACTGGCCTGTTTTTCCCAAAATTATTCCGAGATAGTACCAACTGCGGTGGCAGACTTCCTGCCACCCAGCCAAATGCATCATGGCATTGGATGATGCCATAAAATAGAGTGAAATTAAATTGAAATATGCAATAATTTTAGTGATTCGTACACCTTATCTCTGTTTAATATCTTGCACCGCATTAGTTAAAATATGTCAAAATGCAACAAAAACAATAGTTGCAATGACCAAAGATTAACTAAACAATTTTCCTACATCTCTCTTTAATGCTATCAGTAGCAGCTGAGGTCAATAAGCAAAACAAGTTCAACTTGATATCAATGATAAGTAGTAAACCAACTAAATATATCACAGTTCGCTAAGTATACAAATACCCTAGTATTCTGCTAATATTTGACTTTCACCATTATTGACGAATTCCTACACAAAGTAATACATGAATAACTTAATTTACTGACAATGAAAAGTGCTGTGAGAAAAGAAAGGCACAAATAAGCACTCTTATGCATAACAGACAATGTCAGACAAGCAGAGCTGCCATAAGGTAGTTTCTGTGCAGTAAACAAAAAACAAACTTGGCAAAAAAATCTTTCAGGGCAACCACCCTACAAAAAAGTAAAATCCCCTGACATTTCACCGACTTACTGCAGCACTCCGCCCACATTACGACTATCCGCATGCTAACAGTATAGGAACAACTTGAAATATAGCAGTAACTAGAAAGCAGTCGTAGCCCACAGGTACCTCCGCCAAGACAAAACTATTCGCCAGGTGGCGTCAGCATCTTCGCTTTGCCAGCGGTTGCCTTATGCCCCCTTTAACGCAATGGTAATGAAAATTTCAAAGTGATCTAGAATCCAGGATTCCTGCCGGATCACGCCCAAAACTGAATCACTGGTAGTTTATGCCATGCCCGACATACCCTCAAAATTTCAGAAAGATCCGTCCATAACTTTTCGAGTTATTTTGTGGACTCACAGACAAACAAACAAACAAAGAAACAGACAAACAAAAACCGGCAAAAACATTACCTCCTTGGCGGAGGTAATAATGGTGTAATAATGCACTGCAAACCATCACAAATGCACTACATGGCAATAGGTCGACAGAGCATACCTGACACAATAATGGTTGACTTTGGAGCCATACTGCGCTGCGCTTCGTCATCAGCTGCAGTCTTCACTGATATTGCATTCATCGCGTCCACGATTCCACCGATCTGACTGCTTCGATCTCTGTTCGGAATGTTCTCGGCGGCTTGGTAATTTCTGTTGGAATATGTCCTTGTCGGATGGATACGACGAGCAGGTTCAGGAGGCACATGTCTACCGGCTTCCTGGCGATGGAAACGTACGCTGTCAGATACTCGCTGTTCACTGTACGACTGCCGCAACTCCGACATTTTGCTTTCTGCCGGCTGGACAGGTGCGGCACGAAACTGTGGTTCTACTGGTTTACCAGAGGACCGAGCGATGTCCACCTCCTCATTCCAGTCTTCATCTGACTGCTCACTTCCGGCACCAGCTGGCTGTCTGTTGTCATATCTCTGTCTATACCCACCACCACCGGACTGCTTTCCAGGTCCACGACGGGTGTCTGGGCGATGGCTGCCAACATCTCTCGGTCCATCGTGTCTCTCGTTTCTGTGAGAAGTATAATCCGGCTGTTGTGGAGGTCCGTGGTCAATAATGAGGCCACGGCCACGAGCACTGCTATACCATGGTTTCTTGGTGTCATTGGTGACAATGTCTCTTTGTTGCTGTTGCTGGCGCATTTCATCATAGGAAGCACGACCGGAAGCCCCTCGTCTTCCTTGCCCACGTCGTCCACTGGAACCCCTCGCTGATTGATGACGAGCAGCATCCTCATGGTCAGTGTGGTCAACTGTTTCGTGGCGGTCAGATGGCTCATCACTTGCCGAGCGATGTCGACGGTTCACATGATCACCAGCCTCACACGCCATGAAGTCTTTCAACTGACGTGTACCACGTGAACCTCGTCCACCCCTACACAAACTTAACTTGTGACAATACTATCAAATACTTCTTCAACCAGTTTAGATTCAGTACAGTCTTCAGCCAGAGTCGAGACACACGGGCACATATCCCAAAATCCACTGCATTTTATCAAGCAAACCCACCTAAAAACCCATCCTAAAGTTAATCCAATTTCAGTCTCCTGTTCCACCAGAAATAAAAAACTTTAATCGGGTCAAGTTTTAAAAACGAATAACTAGAATTTGCAAATTGTTATATATTTACTCGACATGGACAGTATCAAGCAGTTGGTAATCATTCCAATAGCAAAAAACTCAAGAAACCCCAAAGTACATTAAGTTGGGTTTTTTTCATAAAACTCATGTGTGACTCCAAAACCCCAAACCCAATAAAATCCACCAGGTTAAGCTCTTTAAAAAACCCAGTTCTTTCTCCTGCAGACCAAATGCCCTTCCCATTGCACAAAAAACAACATTAATGAACTCATAATACAACATCTATATTTCAATTGATTGATGACAGTTATCAATCGAGAGTCATCACAGCACTGATACAGCCATTCGCTAACTTACCGCGCTCGACCACGACGTCTCATCAAGCCGTCTCCATCAGGTCGGCTGCTCTCACGCATATCATAGCCGTATATGGCAACCAATTCCTGGCGACTCTTCGGCATCTGTTCACTCTCGTTGTAGCGATCATGCAGCCACTTCTTGTCATCGATCCACAACTTTTTCTTGGGCTGCCTGAAACATGCATCCACAGCACAAATAACAACCGAATGCTCTCGACAATAAAATTACCTGCCTAAAAAACTGATTCGAGATTACTTGAAGCAATTTTTTCCTGGAACAGCTGCCATCATTGTTTAGGCTTATTGTTACGAGTCCTTGTAGTCTTAGCACTTAACGCCACGCTAAAGTTAATTCGTCCTTCATCATCATCATCATCATCATCATCATCAAACTCCTTAAAACAAAATGAATAACACTATAATACTGTGACTTTTTTTCTATTTCAACAGTCTGCCATCGAACTCATGGAAGCTTGAATAATGTGGTGCCTTATCACAGTGAAAAATCACCTTATCATTTATCACAGTAATGAATCACACATGGCAACCTTCAAATAAACTATTCCATGTACATCACAGAAAGCATCTTTCTGTCAAAAAACTGTCTGCTTATCATGTTCTATTCAGCCTGGTCATTGACCTATGTACCAGTAAAAGCTGGAACAGAAACAGTCATACTGTGCAATAACTTTCCTCGTATCAGTGACATCCAAATACTCTTAGCCAAAAGTTCCAGAAATTTAGATCAATTTCATGAAATATGCCTTCCTTACAACAGATGTAACTCTTGCACTAAGAGGTCTTGAGTTTGATTTCCAGCCACTAAAGCAACACATAGCACACTGCTCGGTAAGCTATTCACAACATGTAGAAATCTATGCTATGAAGTAACATAATCCATCACAAGCTGAATGGCAATGACACTGCATGGCTAGGAAGATAAAGTTCTGTGGTCCTGGCAAAATGTAGCAGCAGTCTGTCTTGTAGCTTCTGATGCACATCGTGACAGTAAAAAACCAAGCAACACTTACTCGGTCTTGTCGTCAGCCGTTGGATCATCAGCATCGATACGTAAATCGTGTTCGTAGAAGTATCCTTTGCGCGGAATGTAAGCAGGGTTCCTCCTGTCCTCATCAATGTCCAGCTGCTTCTCAGCTGGCTCAGACAAAGACTGCTCCTGTCCACAAACACAGCAACGTACTACCGATGCACACAATTGAACAACAACATCGACTGTACATATCTGACATGTCATAATTATGGATGGCAAAGGTTACTTCTGTATGGCTTGGCAGTGTAATGGTAACGGGCCAGACTGATGACTGAAAGGTCCCCAAATCGACTCGGGCCCAGAGCACTGTCAGGTTACAACCTTGTTCAAGTTGATCACACACATGGGCCTCTGTTCACCAAGCAGTATAATTTCGCACCGGCTAAACGGCAGTGATGCCCCGCGGCTGGGCTGGCATCGCACTGGCCATGCATCACGGACTCAGTGGTTTATGCACCTACAGGCTCAATGGCCACAGAAAGGGAGATGAGCAGTAGCACCCTGCATATGCCCCAGAAGGGCACGGCATGCTTTACCTGCTCTTTAAAGGTTACTTCTGCTACTCAACAGATAAGCCAATTAACATGCCAGTAACGGAAAACTGTGATCAGTAAACTTCTAAACTAGCAAAAACAAGAATATCACTAAAAAAGCATAATATTTCAAAAACACACAGAATGTCTGTTTCATCAATTAAACAAATCTATGATGACAGCAGAACTTCAGCAGCAAATTTATTATACACTCAAGAATTTGTGCCTAAGCCTGAGCAATGAGGTCAGATGTGCAATTGCCAACCGCTAATGCACCTAGCTGTTAACGTTACAATGGTACATAAAATTAAACAAATTAACTGAATATTAATTTACTTGAAACACTCGAAGTCAAAAATAGGATAAGAATCAATGTTCCAGCTGAGTATGTCATGCACAGACAGTTAGCTCAACAGTTAACATGACAGCTTTACTGGAAAACAAGAATTGCTGAGATTTGTAGAAAAACCGATATAAACTTTTGGCCTGTCCCTACATGATGCACAGAACAAGAACGAGTGGGGGAACAACGAGGGAATAACTAGTAACCTAAGTTAATAAAAAATAGTACAAATAATGAGAATGACAATATTGATGATAATAATAGCAATAAAAATACAATAATAATGATAATAATGTTGTATGTGACATGGTATATTTGTCGACAAGACAAGGCAGATTACCTCGCCATCGCCGCTGTGTCGTTTTTCACTCATCCACACTTCATCATTCCTCTCATCTTCACTGTCATCATCTCCATCATTCTCCTCCTCTGTCACAACGTCAACTGCTTCGCCGTCGCTTGCATCCCCGGCCTGCAGCACCTGACTGTCTCCGGAATGACTTGCACCAGAATCATCAACGTCATCATCACCTGCCTTGCTGGCTTCTCCTTCATCTGCGACCTCGCTGCCGTTGTTGCTTGCACCTTCTGAACGTCTCTGTGAATGCTTCTGCTCCGACTGCAATAATGCACACACCGTAAAAAATGAAACATGACAACAGTTCCGTCACTATGCTCTATTAACACCGCAGCGGTGCGCAGGTCATTGCAGATCAACTCAGATCCCAGAAATTGCTTGTGTGACACCGCAGATCACTAACTTGGACTATTTCTGTGACCCGTGTGGTCCCAAAGACAATGACTGATCTGCAGGCACTAACATAACCAATCAGTCCGACAAAACACCACACTGGACTCAAAAGGGGGCAGCTTTCCCGAGCATCCAGACTCCAGAACATACAAGTCATGCAGACACCTTCTTAGAGCAAAGTATGACCTAGGGTTGGGATTAGGCTTATGGTTAGGGTTATTTGGCATCTGGTGCGGTCGTTTTCAGTAGTCTGAGGGTCCAATGTGGACCTCCAGACCTGCAGTTGATGTGATGTAATTTCCGATACCATAATGATCAGTGGTCACTGAACGTCAGCAATTCCTGGGATCTACGGTTTATTTAAAGTTGATCTGTAATGACTGTGATCAGGGGTGCTTGGGCAGACCAGAGACTTGACAGCTAAAACAAGAAAACTATACATGGTGCTGTTGCTGCAACAATCATTTTAAAGACTCTTCAAGTGTTCAAAAGCACTGAAGACATCTACCCACACCTCAAACAAAATGCTGTAATGTCAATGGCATACTGTATTGTAGAGAATAGAACTCAAAAGTATCTGTTAGACTGAAGTTAAAACAGCGATAAATGTATGCAGGGAATGGATATCAAGACTTGTACTTTAGTTCCAAGACATCTACGATCTGGACAGCCAACAGCAACTTGTTTTTATCTGAAATATTCTGCAGAACAACTGTAAATGACTTAAAGTGTGAATAAACTACAAAACAAATAAATAACAACATGTTTGCTTCATTTAGAGTACTTCTAAACAGTTCAGTCATCAGCAAATGATCCCAAACATCCATTGGCAAGGAGTAACAAAGTGCTAGTCCATTTCTATGATATCTGCATTGATAGTATCTGAATCAGTACATGGCAGAACACCAACAATCTAGCAATCAGAACATGATAAGACCACTACAAAGCTGGATGAAAATAGTCAAGAGCAGATTCACGATATATCGGTTAACAATTATTCCAACTGCACTAGCAGATTCGATACCTCGTTCATGTCATGTTCATTAGTGTCATGTTCCTCTGGTTCATCTTCACTGGCATACTCAGCTGTCTCTTCATCGTCAGCGTCATTCTGGTCTTCAGACTCAGAAATTCCTGCAATTTGCATTCACAAACTGCCACGAACAACGTCGCCATTAGAGATTAAGTGAGATTACGATTCACCCGATACTGCTGCTTGCATTATCATTTTGTGAATGAAATAATGTGGGAATCATAATTTGTGCAAATGATTCAAACTGCTCGCAGAAGTGCAGATATTGAATCTAGGCATGCCAGCAGGTGAGGTAAACTGGTGTTAATAATTCTCAGGACTGTCAGAGTATGTGGTGCATGTCAATTAAGAGTAGCAAAAAAGTGGCAAAAACTACTATTTACATACTATTACCAGAGGCATGAGAAATATTACTTGTAACAACTGCAGCACTGTCATATAGTATTAATTTATGTAAAAAAACTGTTCAGTTTATATACAGTGTAAGGGTGACATCGTGGTTGTAGATATAAAACAGCACAAATCACAATTTAAAAATTCAAACTTTACCATTACACAGTCAGCAAAGTTCTTCTGACATTG
>Ga0209367_1003091_pt1 | contig 22435 bp, 15 predicted proteins | sample WorMetLIZISLAND2_FD_187412 | JGI IMG/M metagenome (GOLD analysis project Ga0209367, IMG submission 187412) | Marine gutless worms symbiont microbial communities from Max Planck institute for Marine Microbiology, Germany - Olavius geniculatus... ... | reverse complement strand
CATTCCTTCTCTCCCCTACCTCTTCTTCCATCCCATGACCTTTTCCCCTCCCTTTCCCTACAGTATTCTCCCCTTACCTTGCCTTGAAAGCAAGACTCTTTTAATCCAGCTATATGGCCTGAAGCAGAGACCCGGCCATCATTCAATTAGATGCACTTTAGCCTTAATATAATGACATCAGATAGCAACAATTTTAACTATTCTCCTGAGAATCAACTAACCAAATTCAGTGTGGTTTAAACAATAAAGGCAAATTAAAATTTTACACAACAGAAATGCTGGAATCTTAGTGATGCGGCGGGTAAGCGGGAGGGGGCTCAAAAATGCGAAAGAAAAGTTGGTAGGTCTGTTTATTATGTGCTCAAAAATTACGGAATGTATACACCATCACCTATAACCTTACACCTCAAAGTCACGAATAAAAAAAATAACTAGAAATTTGGGGCAAAGCCCAACGTGAGTCCGCCCGGCGCCCTAATTCCGATTGAGGAAAAAATTCGGGGGGGGGGAATTTCCCCGGTAGCAAAGTCACGTGGCCCGCATTCAAATGCATTAGCATATGCAAAATGCGCAATGTTGACATAGGGTGGGTCAACATGCACACCTATAACTTTTTTTGTCAGTGGACCAAAGTTAAATTTTTTTATGTTCAACATGAGATGAATTGCCCTTGATAACACCACTGACCGCTTGTTGATATCTTTATGCATTCCAGAGATATTCGCGGTCAAACTCGAAAGTTGTCCTAAATCGCACCAAATTTTGGACGTTTTTTGCCCTCCATAATTTTAAGGGGGCGGCGTCCCCCAAAAGTTGTACCCGCGTTAACACCCCCACATAGAGGCACGTCACGTGGCAAAGTATCATGGGGCTACTCCCACTACCGCCAAAATTATAGAGGTGCATTTACTAAATTTTAAGCTTTTTAAAATTTTAAACTTTTGACCCCCCCTTCGAAAAACATTATAAGGGGGACCCCCATCCCCAGTTGGGAATGCGCTAGTAAGACTTGGTCATTCTCTAGCGCATGTAAAAATTTGGGGTGCAGCACCTCTAGGGGCCGAAATATGGTCTTCCGAAAAAATCGTTTCGGGTGGGTACGATCTCACCACTTGATCTCCGTGATTATTGGACCAAAGTTCACCGAACTTCTTTCACTCAGCGTGGGAGAAATCGCTGTACAAAACCTCATAGTCCGATTTCATATATCTTCATCTGTTCCAGAGATATTCGCCGCCGAACTTTGAAGTCGACCAAAATGGGGCCAAATTTTGCATGTTTTTGGCCCCTAAAATTTTTTCTGGCGGCTCCCCCAAAATTTTTGACAGATATTATAAAACTGAACACAGCTCCGAGCATCGTGCAAAATTTTGCGGCAATCGGCCCATGGAGCTCCGAGATTACGCGAGGGGGAAAAATGAATGCCAGCAAAACATAAGCCCTCCCGAAAACTATCGTTTACGGGTGGAATAATGACAAAAAATAGATACAATGTGACTGTGGGCTCAATACATCCTTTTTTACATTGTAATATCTTTTACAACCTAACATGATTATATGACACAGACACACCGAGAGACATCAAACGCGATGAAAACATTATCGCTGCCATTCACCACATTCACTCGGCAAAGATAACAACGAGCAACTCACTTCCATCAACAGATGATGTTGGTTTGCTGGGTTTTTTGACTCGATCCTTGACATAGTTCGGCAGCACCGGCTGCACATCAAATCAACCAGACACAATGACACAATCAGTAAAACTACACCTGTTTGGCTTAGATCAAATCTACACCAGCAAAAGTATTAAAACGCCTATAGAGTGATATAGTTGAACTGAAATGAAGAGAGTTGAACTGAAACGGTTTAGTTTTTGACAGACTGACCAATAAGGAAGCAGGGCGGGCCGGCGACCCCATTGGTCATTAGTTGTCGCATACGTGGGCAGGGTCATGTAGGCTACTGCCTGAGGCCATTAGACGGTGCCTACTGTAATACATTACCACTTGCCCATTGGTCACTGATCAGTTTGTCAAAAACTAAACCATATCAGTTCAGTTCAGTTCAGTTGCTCTCTATGTGCCTTTACATATCTTTGAACACACTCATAGGGTCTAACGGTAACTAATAAGTTATATATAGATTCATCAAAGTTTACTGATCAGTCTGTTGGCGTTTCAGCAACCGCACTATCAACAAACTAATTAATAAATGTTGTAATCTGATGAATTTACATAACATTAAGATTTTTGAGGATCCTAAGCCGCATAGAGTCAAGAAACTCTTTCCTTCCCTTTCCCTTCTCCCCATTGCATTCTCTTTCCCCTCGCCTCATCTTTGCCCTTCCCAAGACTCGGCCCCACCTCTTTAATCCTGCCGGGGAGTCTAACATAAAAAACGTAAAGTCCTTCCCGAGCCTTACGGCCCATAGGGCGGCGCTGATCTCCGTTTCCTAAGGTCCTCAGCCAGACACCAGTTTTTACACTACGAGACCACGGATACAGGACCAGTGTATCACGCGGTGTGCCTGTTTACATCCCAGTGGTGAAGCCGGTACCAAATTATACTGCTTGGTGACAGAGGCACATGTGTGTCAACAACTTGCCTAAGGTCGTTACCTGGCTGTGTCCCGGTGCGAAGGCGAACCTGCGCCTCTGAGTTACCTCAGGATTACAAGTCAGACACGTTACTGTTAGACTACCAAGGCACACAGGGAGTCTGGGGAGCACCTAAAACCAAATCTAAGCTTCCCCCAGGTCTGGGCAGAACCCAGCCGCCAAACGGTTTGTGGTGTACTTTGAGCTAAACACTCGCTTCTGAAGATAAGCAATTATTTTGTTATTTTCTGTAAAACAAGTTGCTAACTCATAGTATGCGACGTGGGGGTGGGGGCAGCAGTTACACAGCCTCAATAAGTATTTCAGTGCATGCTCAGTGACAATCAAGGCATAAATCAGGGGCATGTGAAAATCAGGATTTCTAAGCTTCATTCCCTAGTATTAAATCTGGCACTGAGCTAAGTGCTAGAAATGCAAGGATACGTGCACACGAATAAATTCCCAACATTCGTAGAATGTAAACAAAGTGCTTGTTTTACTACAAACAAACACAAGTTTACCTGACGTGGAATATCAAGACATTTTCCAACCTGATATAACATAAAACAGCAACGCTAACAATATTGCTGCTGATACTAATAAAAATACTAAGACGGCAACACAGAACTGGACTAGAAGGGCACTGGGACAGCACAAACCACCGCCAATATAGTTATTTATTATAAAATCGTACACGAAGTACACAAAAAATAAGAGAAAAAAATGTCACTTAATACACAGATAAAAAAATTGAAAAACTCAACATCAGAGCATGGCAAATTCAGACAAAATCAGGTACTTCTGATAAAAATCAACTCGAGCAGCATGCATGTGGTATCTATGTTGACTACGAATATAATGCCAGGTAAACGAAGATTTTCTCATTATTTGCCAGGTGACAGCACTGTTTTTCCCAAAATCTAATCAACTGTAGACTGGGTCAAATCCATAAAGATTGCGGCCAAATCCACTTTTAACTTTTTCTGTTATCCTGCTAACAAACAAACAGATAAATAAACAATAAATAAATAAACGGCACGACTGACATAACCTCGTCTTTAGACAAAGTAGAAACACTGAAGCTGAGCTAATGAAAGCTTATGTTGTTCTACTGAATACTGGCAGTAGATTTTCCCACTACAGCATACAATGTGAGTCTTCTTCTTCTGAGCGTATGCTTTGCATGCCGAGCCAGGCAATGGCCTCCTCATCAGCCAAATGGAAGGCTGACAGACCGCCGGAAAATTTCGTATCTGGACAATCGTTCACAATGTGTGACATAGTTTGTAAAGGTGCGCCACAGGAACAGGACGGATCTAAAGCCTGATTCCAGCGGACGAGGTTGGCTGCACATCGACCCTAGCCAGTTCGAAAGTGGTTCAACATCGACCACAAGCGTCAGCATAGGTTGAATCCAGAAGATGCAGTGGAAGGGTCCACGATCAATAAGCGATTTACTACATCTGAAGCAGCCTACTCTTCAGTCCATTTCTGTCGTGGTGACACTTTTTTCTGTTTTAGTTCCTGGAGCCATACTGGACGTCTTGATGAAAGGTGGACTTCAGGATGGGACTCGATGTCTGATATCAGGGGCAGAGTGACGGCTGAGGACCTGATCTTACTGAGAAGTTGATTTGTTGCTGCCATTCGCCGGATGTGAGGGGGAGTGATGTGGCTGAAAACTGGCAACCACGGAAGAGGTGTTGAATGCAGAGTTCCAGAGACACTGTGCATGGATTCATTCAGCTGGACATCAAGTTTAGTGTAAGGTGATCTGGCCCAGACTGGGGCACAGTATTCTGCAGTGGAGTAGCAGTGAGCCAAAGCTGACGTCCTTAGGGTTGTAGCAGATGCTCCCCATGACGATCCAACCAGCAACCTGAGGAGATTACGAGTGCTAACTTTAGCTGCAGACTTTTTTAAGTGGGCATGGTAAGACAAGAGTTCGATCCAAGCTAACTCCCAGGTAGACTGGATTGGGTTCGTGTCTAACGAGTTGGCCATTGAGTTGCACACATATGCCTTGCGAAGCCGATGCATTGTGGAGGTAAAAAACACAGGACAATGTTTTCAGTACACTTGGTTAAAAATGCCATTTGCTGAGAAATACTGCAACTTTGTCTAGATCTTCACTGAGTGTGTCTTCAAGAACCGTGAAAGTGCGGTCTTGGGTAGCCAGACAAATATCATCAGCATAGATGAATTTGCGAAAACGAGTTGAAGGTAGGTCATTGATATAAACACAGTAGAGGCAAGGAGATAAAACTGATCCTTGAGGGAGACCATTCTTCTGGTGTCTCCAAAAACTGCATTTATCGCCCATATGAGCACGAAACCATCTGTTGCTGAGAAAAAGGGTGATTGACTCGACAAGCCAATGTGGTAAGACCTTTGAGAGTTTTAGGAAGAGACCTGTGTGCCAGACTGAATCATAAGCTGCAGACAAGTCCAGAAATATTGCACTTTTCAAGTTTTGCTGAAATCCGTTTTCTACGAATGTTGTTAAAACAAGGACCTGGTCACAGGTACTGCGTCCTTTTCGAAAACCTGCCTGCTCAACTGTGATGAAGTCCTCCATGGTTGGGCTGTCAATGTCAATTACAAAGCTTACAGAGACCAAACAAGACTGAATTACAATCCGGCAAACAATTGTGGCCCATATCAAAATGTTCCAACATAAGAAATTATCTCAGAAAAATACAGCAGCAAAAAAACCAATATCTTTGATGACATATGCACACTGTGCCTCAGAAAAAAACTCAACCCTTGTTACATTTTCAATTTAACTCCAACAATCCTGGTTAGACATCAAGAAATTTTATCAAAAAAATAGTCATTTAGTCAGCTTAAATTTTCCTGTGGCTCCTTCACACAAAATAAAAAGTGCCAATAAAATGACGACTCTTTCCACCAAAATTGGTCATTACTGAAGCAGAACTAATAGGGTTATTTGAAAATATAACAAGGTCAAGTTTTTCAAGATACATCTTACATGCTTAGCCTACACAACTGTCGATAAACATTTCTAATATCATAATCAATTAATTAATCATCCAATCAAACGTTTTTAGAGCGACCACAGTGGGGCCAGGTTAAGATCAAAAAGGATACAAAAAAATTGTTTTAGATGAAAAAAGAATGAAACTTCCAAATTTAACTTTCATTAGTTAGAGAAAATTTCGATGAAAATTGGAAATTGGTGCACCATTTGAGATGAAATTGATAATTTTAAATAGACAAAAAGTAACACTTTGCCTCAGATTCGGCCACCGGCTGACATTATGCACTATAAATATGCACTTACTTACTTTCAAATTTGTCGTGTCCTTATAAATAACAAGATATTGCTACATACCATATTGCTCGAGTGAGGACTGGGCGCCAGACCAGTCTGAGGGCAGAAAATCTCAACTGGCTGCACATCGTTGGCATCAGAATCTTTAACCTGTGCTGGCTGACACACGAAAAAACTCAAGTTATACAAAAATATCGGAACACTATTGCACAGCAATAAGTTTCATATCCACGCATCTTCAGCAACATGGGAAAAATCAACTGATGCATCCCAGAGATGTTGCTACTGATATTACTCTCAAATCGATCTTGCTGTGCAAGTGATTCTTCCTATTCTGACACATTTCTCCATAGCACTGTCTGTCTGTCTGTCACAATTCATCACCCAGCCTAAAGCGTTCAACGAATTTACACTGTGTCTCAAAAAACATCCCCAACATTTTCGATTGTAACTTCAAGAAAAGTTATTGAATTCAAATAATTTCTGGTGCGAATATTCCTGACACAACATGACATCAAACGACCATTCAGCTTCCCACCTCACCCAATGTTTGCTTCTGCACTACCAAGGGAATGCAGACCAAGCGAAATATGCATTCAAATGCGCAAGAATGTGAAAAAAAACGTTATCGATCATAACTTTAAAAAAACATAATCAGATTTTAATAATTTTTGGTCTAAATATTTATGTCACCACTGGCTATTGAATGATTGTTTAGGTTCCCAGCTCACCAAACTTCTGCTCTTGCACTACCTTGGAAAAACCGACCAAGCAAATCATGTGCTAAAATGAATGAAAAAACTTCAATAAATTCTATCCACCAGATCTCTGGCCCTCAACAGCCAGTTGACTAGAAGGTTTGACTGTTGTGCAGCAACGTATCTATACCAAATGACGTTCAAGAATGTTTATGAATTCAAGAAGTAACTGGTGAAGTCTGGATTAGTCTGAAGCAAAACATTATCGATACTGCTGTCGATGAATGCGAAAAGCATCTGCATGCCTGTCTTCATAAAATGCACCCATATTTCAAGCAATTTTGCTGTAGACAGTTGAACAAGAAATCTGAGCTAATGCTCACGAGATGCGCGAAAGCCTATAGCAGTGACGGTTCAGTAGTTTAGCTGAAAATTAGGGTGTTCACGCTAAATTAATATACAAATACCAAATTCTCTATCCGGATTGCATAACAATAGTTCTGTAGCACCACCTTGTGAATGATATAGACTTGTGTCGCAGGCCAAAATCGCCAAAAAATCCATAAACCCCCTATTTTGGCGTTCAAGGTCATCCAAGGTCATTGAATTCGGCGCCAATCGAGAGTCACTGTACAATTTCCTATTAGTGATTAATAGTAACCTAGACCTTATCTCACACCATTACTGAGATTCAGTGACTTATTTGCCAAATATCGCAAATTTTGCCCACTCCCTCATTTAGCGCCCTCGTTCACGGTGACCCCCTTCGAATTTATGGAAAAGCTTTACGGTTCCTAAAACCAGTCTTCCAGGCAGCAGACGGTAAAGATTTGGTGATCCTATCTTGCACCGTTTTTGACATATCCACCCATGTGACAGACAGACGAACGGACAGGTGGACAGACAGAATTGTGATGGCTAAAATGCGCTGAAAGCAGTAGCTGCTTTCGCACGTATAAACAAAACAATTGGATGAAATGTGTCAAGAAAGTTACCAAAATATGTTTTTTGAGCGTTATTTTGATTAAGCAATAATACCGCATTAAGTAAAAAAGCGATATTTCGTTGGTTCTGTTTTCCCAGGTAGTGCACAAACAGACTTTAGGTGAGGTGAGAAATTAAACATTTATTTTATGGCCAATAGTCTCCGGAATATTCGTACCAAAAATTACTAAAACCTGATAATCCTTCTTCAAGTTACAATCGAAAATGTTCCAGATGCTTTTTTGATACACAGTGTATATGCCATTTGGCAGGTCCACTTGAGGGGTCCAACGAAACATTGCATCAAATCAGGGTCTACACAGGTAGATGAGATTTTCGGGGAAGAACCTCAGCCAAAACATGCACTTTTTGTGATTTGCCAGGTATCAGCACTAATCAGCAATTTTGCATTTTAATGAATTACTTCAGTAACAGGCAACCATGTCCGATAACAGGCAGTTTGTTTGTTTACCTTTCGAGCAAAGGCATAATTTTCTCACTTGTGTCACAACAAAATCATCATGACAAGTAAGATGACAATTGTTTTGTTTCGATCATTTTGCAAATGCAACAGCAAAAAGACTTCCGAAAATTGGTTGTTAACATCTGACAAATAAGTGTACAAGAATTTGGTGCCTTGTTTTTACGTGCAAAAGCAGCTACTACTTTAGCGCATCTTAGCCATCGCAATTCTGTCTGTCCGTCTGTTTGTCTGTCTGTCACGTGGGCAGATCAGTCAATAATGGTGCAAGCTAAGATCACCAAATTTTCACTGTAGGCTGCCTGGAAAACTCTAGTTTCAGAAACCACAAAGCTTTTCCATAAATTTGAAGAGGGTCACGCCAAGCAAGGGCGCTAAATGAAAGGAGGGTAGGAAATATTTGCGATTTTCAGCCAATAAGTCGCTGTATCTCAGTAGCGATTTGAGATAGGGCCTAGGTTACTATTAATCACTAATAGGAAGTCGTACACTGGCTCTCGATTGGTGCCGAATTCAATGACCTTGGATGACATCAAATGCCAAAATAAGGAAATTTTATGGATTTTGTGGCGATTGAGGGCTACGACACAGATTTCAAAAGCGAATTAAGCCGAAATCAATTGAGATAGACATGGAGAAGCTTATTATGAAATTTTCAGCATTGAATGTAGATTTTGATGGTCCAAGTCTCGATTTTCTAGGTTCAAAGAAACCTGCGCACGAGGGCATCAAAGAGCGGTACCCCCGTAAAAATGGTTACTTTACCATTGTTGGCCAGTTTTTCGTGAAAACTGTTGCAGATAGGCATAAACATACTGCCTATCACAACAAGCACTAGTAATAATAATGATAATAAAGCGGATTTATACACGGCGCCTAAAAGCAGAAGTCACTAGGCGCCGCAGTTTCAATCAGTCAAACAAATGTGTCTTTAGTTGTGCCTTGAACTGTTCATAGACCTCTACGTGATGAGCTTTTCAATCGTACCAACATCAATGACTTTGAAAGACACTGAACTTCCAAAATAAGGGGTTTTTATTGATTTTTGTGATCTTCAGTTGCAGCGAACACTCCAAGAATGAACTGCGACAAAATGGCTGGAGATAGACTGACAGTTTGCAAACAAGAACTGCCATAGGCTTTCGCGCATCTCATGAGCATTGGCTCAAATTTCTTGTCTATAACAGTAGTAGAAGTAGTAGTAGTGGAACATTGGTTTTCTGTAACCCACAATGCAATACTTTAGTATGAGAAAGACTGCTGCCGCCGCTACTACTACTACTACAACTCACAATGGATTACCTCAGTGGGAAGAAGACTGACATCCTGCTCTATACTGTCATCTGTGCACAAAAGAACTCAGACTGTTATACAGTGCTCAATAATCAACTAATAAAAACTGATTACAACGCTTAATAATTAGAGCTGTCAAAGAATTAGATTTTAACACGTTAACTCATTGCTTTAATCTTTTTAGCACATGCATTAATGCATTAATAATGCATCATTAATATTTCTGATATTGTAGGCAGAGGTGGACTACATCGAGAGGTTGACTGGAATGAAGCCCACGAAGTCGTGCATGTGTCACAGGACCGTGACAGTAGCGATGGAATGGCAACAAAACAATTTTTTATTACTTGAATATCATTCACCCCACCGTGGTCAGCCAACTAAGAGCTGACCAAACCCGTGAGAGCAGATTTGCTACACGTTGCCAGTGCTTTTGTGCAGGTTTCAGCTTCACAGACGACTATGGCTTTACAGCCATCTATTTACGGCTTCACAGCCGTCTACGGCTTTATAGCCGCCACCTGTAACCTTGTGGTTACATTCGGGGATGCACATTGGGCCGAGCTGATACTGCCTCAGCGCTGGGCAGGTGTAAGAGCCTGCCCACCGCGGAGGTAAGGTAAGGTAAGGTAAGAAATATCATTCAATTGCCAAATAAACGTATGGAATATTGGAACTTGGACCCCTGTGTAACAAAACTGAGTAAATTTACATACGTGCATTAATTTTTTAACGCGCATTAAAAATGAACGTGCGTTAATACTTTAATGCATTAACGCATTAATTCAACAGCTCTATTAATAATAGTTGCAACAACTGCCAACTGCATATACAATTCACTTTGAATAGTTTTTCCAACTAAATCTAGCAAAATTTGGATTTCTATTCCACTGAGTCAAACTGGTTCACTTTAGTGATCGCAACCACAAATGCTTAATGTTGACTGTTACCACATCACATTTGATTTTACACTTAAAGTTACTTACTTATTAATCTTAACTTATTCCACAAGCTCAGACACACATGCTTTGCTCTCAGGTTGTTAATCAAGAAAGTAAGTAAATTATGCACTGAAAGCCAATATACACGGTGTCCCAAAAAAACATCCCCGACATTTTTGACTGTAACTTGAAAACCAGTTACCAAATTATAATAATTTTTGGTATGAATATTCGTGACACAACTTGCCATCAAACGACTATTCAATGTCCCACCTTACTCAGTGTATGCTTCTGCACTACCTAGGGAAAACAGATCAAGGAAAATAGATGTTAAAATAAACAGAAAACCTGGAAAAGAACATCCCTGACATTATCGATTGTAACCTGAATAAAGATTATCAGATTTTAATAATATTTGGCAGAAATATTTTTGACACAACTGGCTATTAAATAAGTGTTTTAGTTTCCACCTCACCCAACATCTGCTTTTGCACTTCCTGGGGAAACAGACCAAGCATAATGTGTTAAAAATAAATTAAAAAACGTCTGATCTGTGAGCCCCAACAGCTGGTCTATAACAAGGTTTGACTGTCATGCAGCAACATGTCTGCCAGATAAAGTTGATAAATGTTTGTGAAGTCAAGAAGCAACTAGTACAGCTTGGATTGGTCTTGAGCAGAACATTATCGATACTGCTGTCAATGAATGGAAAAAACGTCTCCTTGCCTGTGTTCGTATAGTTGGCCAACACTTCAAGGAATTTTACTGCAGGCAGTTGAAAAATGGACAACTGAATGAAATGTCAGCCACAGTGTCAGAAATGTGAACATAATGTATTTTACACGTTATGCTAATTAAGCAACCATATCGCATTGGATAAAAAAGTGATACTTTGCTGGTTGTGTTTTCCCCAGGTAGTGCGCTAACAAACGTTAGGTGAGGTAAAAAAACTGAATGGTCATTTGATGGCAAGTTGTGTCAGAAATATTCGTGCCAAAAATTATCAAAATCTGATGATTGGTTTTCAAGTTACAGTCAAAAATGTCGAAAATGTTTTTTTGGGACACAGTGTACTTATATAAGCCTACTATCTAACTAACTACACTGTGAGGTATAAAAACACAGCAAAATATATCGATTGCCACTTGAAGACGGATGATCAGATGTCAATAATTTTGGGTAGAAATATTCCAGACACAACTGGCCATCAAACGATCATTTGTGTTCCTGCCTTACCAAGTGTCTGTTTTTGCACTACCTGGGAAAACGTATAAGCAAAATATTACACTTTTATTCCTTGCACTAGCATTATTTGATTCAAATAGCACACATTTAGCACATTTTGTCTAAATTTCGAGCACTCTGGCTGACAGTTTATCCAATTGTTTATTTGTGCAACTGCTAACAGTAAATATTCAAAATGTCTGCCATTTTTGTAAACACAGGCAGAGAGATGCATTCTCCATTCGTTGATAGCAGTGTTGACGCTGTTCTGCTCCAGACTTTAACCAGTCGATTTTTGAGTTCATTGGCAGTTCTAAACAGCGTCCCATAAACTCGCTGCTGCATAATGCTGCAAATGTTGTCAAATGAACTGCGATCAGGGCTGTTAGGAGATATATATCTGGAGTAATGAAATTTACTGACGTTTTTCCTTATTTCATCTCATGTTGCATTTGTTATGTTTCGTCAGGTAATGCAGATACAGATGTTAGGTGAGCTAAAAATCTGAATGGCCATTTGATGCCCAAATGTGCGAAAAATCAATAATGTCACGAATGGCTTTTGGCATTTTTTGTTCATTTTAACGTTGATTTCATGTGTTTTTATTTCCCCAGGTAGTGCAAAAGCATATGTTGGGTGAGGTGAAAACTTGAATAATCACTTGATGGCCAATTGTATCAGGAATAGTTGTACCAAAAATTATTAAAATTCAATAATCCACCTCCAAGTTATGATCGATAAATTTTGGCGTGTTTTTCTATGCCCTCACAGTGTAGTATAGGTCAATTAATGTCTACACATCTACACTAATGCTAACATATCAGCATTGCTAGAACAAATTCTAACCTAAGCTGAGCTCAGAAAATGTCATAATTATCAACATATCTCTATTTAATACAAATGTAATCGGTGGCTGAAATATTACCTGTCGGTGTGGAAGGAGGAGATATGAATCTCTTCTGAAGTGCCTCAGCCAACTGAATGTCAACATAAACAACATGTACTTACACAAACACAACAATAATGCAAAAAAATGTGACATTGTTAGTATACAATCTGTCATAACTGCACACAAAACAGAACATGATACTACATTGCAGTTAACCTCAAATATTTACTTACTTATAGGTTGAAAACTGTCACATTTGCAAAACAGCAAAATTAACCAGTTAATTAAATACTTATTTCTCCAAGTCTTAAAGCAAGACATGGCAAATTAAGTAGTTGTAAACGGCCAAGCTACAAGTTCTCACTTTCACAAAATAGTAAAGCAACAGTATCAAGGTGAGGTGACATGGCAAAACTATACTATAGTCATTTGCATCAAGTTTCTTCGCAACATTGCATGCCAAATTTTTTTTAAGTGGCTTGTTTTTTGAAACATGATGTAGTTATTAGTGGACGACATACCTCGGGAGAATTACCAGGTGTTAGAACTTTAACCCCAGGTGGAGGTTTAACCGTTCGTTTAACAGCAGGTGCTGGAGAGTTAATGTCACCAGACTTACTGTCTTTTCCACCAATAACCTGCATAGCACACAAACGACTTGAAAGCAAAAAACCACACATACCTGCAGCTAACAGTAAATAACAACACTGAGAAATATTAATGATTAATCATTCAATTCATCATAAAACAATTAAAGATTAATAACAATTTTAAATGTTAAAATTTCAACTAGAGTGAAGTTGATCAAAACATTACACAGCTGATACAATGACATAACAACCAGCATCTGAAATCATCTCAGTCTGTTTTACTGGTCAGACAAGAAATTTGAACAAATGCTCACAAGACGCGCAGAAGCCAATAGCAGTTCCAGTTCAGTAGTTTAGCTAAAAATATGAGTGTTCACGTTAAGTTAATATACAAATACCAAATTCTCTATCTGGATCGCATAATGATAGTTTCGTGGCGCCACCTTGTGAATGATATAAGACTTGTGTTGCAGCCCGAAATCGCCAAAAAATCCATAAAACCCCCTATTTTGGCGTTCAAGGTCATTCAAGGTCATTGAATTTGGCACCAATTAAGAGCCAGTGTACAACTTGCTATTAGTGATTAATAGTAACCTAAGCCCTATCTCACACGGTTACTGAGACACGGCGACTTATTTGCCAAATATCGCAAATTTTGCCCACCCTGCTCTCATTTAGCACCCTTGTTCAGGGTGACCCCCTTCGAATTTATGAAAAAGCTTCATGGTTCCTGAAACTCGAGTCTTCCAGGCAGCCAACGCAGCTAACAATTTGTCTACTACGAGCAAGAATTCCTTTGATGATCTTAGACTTTGATGACATATCCATAGTATTGTTATCAACCTCATCATCACGATCATGTTCAGTGCTTGGCAAGCCTTGCACATTGTACGGCAGATTGGCATCTTCATCTTTCACTTCAGCTGTACTCCCAAACTTCACAACACGTTCACATAAAATATACCTAGTGTCCAGAATGGCCGACTGTTTGTAAGCACGTACAATGTATGTGCTTACAAACAGTCGGCCATTGTACACCATCTCGATACGTAACCAATCAACCCGGTAAACTCAGCCTTCTACCCTCAGTGGGACGGTAAAATGAGTAATGCTCAAGTGTCTAGCTGAGCAATAATAATAACTGGTGAGTGGTGATGGTGAATGTGGTAACTATACAGTGAGACATAATTACTAGAGCTGTCAAATTAACACGCTAATTAATGTGTTAGTGCGTTAATAAATTAACGCTCGTTAAAAAAATTAATGCACAGGCATAAATGTATTTAATTTACTGAATTCTGTGAAGCAAAAGTTCCAATATTCTGATGACCTGCACTTCAAGTAACTAAACTGTAGTTGCCGTTCCATCACTACTGTAAATAAATATTATTTCGAAGGCTAATAGATTTCTATGCTAGCAATGACATCAGTTATTGTTGAAAAATGTGTTTTTATTTGCTTTCTAACTTTCTATATTCTACAGGTGGGGCCCCCAAACGTCGCAGGGCCCGGGGTAATTTCTCCCTATTCTTGACGGGCCTGGGTGCTTTAATAATGTGTTAATTAATGCGTTAAAAAATTAATGCAGTGTATTAATTCATTAAAAAATTAACGCAGTGTGTTAATTCATTGAAAAACTAATGCGTTGACAACTCTAATAATTACTGGACCCTCGACATCTTAGAGCCAACTGGCAAACTATGCTGCTTTTCTATAGAAACTAAGCACAACTATGCACAAAATAATGCTGCATACAATGCCAATAAATCTGCACATCTCACTAGCTGCATTTACCATGTAATTCCTTAGACAGCATGACGTCATCAAATGATGGGGCATAATTACTGGATCTCTCAATTTTTATTGCGTAAAATTTAAACAACTAAACAAAAAGTGAAAGCTATCAACATGTAACAATCAGCGCTTCCTTTAACGTTAATTGCATCATTATGGTCAAATAAACCACAACTGGTGATATAGCAAAATGGCCAAGGCATGCATTAAATGTGCGAGAATTTGCTTTACTACATGCATCTGATTAATATTATTGGTAGTTATCATAAATACATATTAATTACTGGCTAAATACATTAAGATCAATCACCTCTAGTGTTTTGTCAGCAACAACCCGAGGCAGTTTAGGAGCAATGACATCTTCTGGCTCATTATCAATCTTTCTAGCAGCAGACTGTAAACACCAACAACACCCATCTAAAAGGTAAAAAAAAATACAGGTAAAGGTTTCAATTTGTATAGCACATCGTCACGTACACACCTCTAATGTGCTTATCGTCACTGACCAGAGCCAACGGCCGCGTGCAGCCTGCAGACACAGGCTGGCGCAGTGGCCCAGCCAGGCAGCCCCAGTCAGCTGTACTACGGTCCCCACCTTCTGTAACCCATAAAAAATGGGTTACTACTCATTTAACCGACCCCAAAGGGATGGCAGGCTGAATCTAACATTACATTTCCCATGCAAACACACATTCATACACTGTCTTGACAGATAACTGTCAAAATCTGGATTTCTCTGCCTGCATCGCTGGTGAGTGGTCCGCTACGGAAGAATGACCTTGACTGACTTTAACCGTAATGGACCGGAACTGTATCTTTCCAGCTGCACTATCTGGTTGAATTTCCGAGCATGGGTTCTCTTATCTCAATTTGGTTCGTCGGTTCGATGCATGTATGGCACATTCATACACTGTCACATTGATAGATAACTCTCAGAATCTGATATGCACTCCTTCCACAGTGAAAAAAAAATTTAAGCAATCAATCAAACAAAACTACAAATATCAGGACATTTCTCAAGACATTTTACAATTTTCAGTGGCTCAAACATGCAAGTATGTAAATGTGTTTGGTGCACAACTTCAATTTTGCTAAATCAGTCAAATCGAAGCACGCCTTAATTAGTACAAAAAGAGAGCTACAACTTAACAGCAAAATACAAAAAAGTGGCTATGGTACCGTCAAGACGGTACTCCTGCAATCAGCACTCCGGTGTTATCAAGTAAGTAGCCTATACCGATTTGAATATCAATAACTTTAGCGGTAAATATAATATATAGAAGGTCTATTAACCATGTCACAACACTATAACGTATTTAAATCAGGCTTATTCAGTATTATATCAGAGTATAGCTTAAGGATGTGAAATTCGTTTTTTTTCCAAATTCGAATATCAACCGCTAAAATTCGAATTGAAAACAAACTTTGTTTATATATTTGCGGAGAAGCTTAAGCAATTTGCATATGATGTCTGCACTGTGGGGCGAGATGAAAGTCACAGCATGCATACCACACGCCGGGAAGCAGTCTACCAACAGTGCAATGAGTCAGGACGTCAAGCCATGTTGCGCTCTAGCCGTCGATTGATGTCTGCTCCGTGTCTGGGCCACCAAGATTTGTCACTTTGATAGCTCGCATCAGTATACAACACGTGCGCCAGGGGCGCAGTGCAAGACAGAGAGTAATTGAATGCCACGGCGGTATGCAGGGAGGGGAGTGGAGAGGAGAAATAAGCAAACACACGGCGGGCATCACTTAAATTGATGGTCGGCAGAGAACAAAAAAATCATCACAGAGTGCAGCTGAAGTAACAGCACTCCACTGTCAAAGCAAAAATGTCTGTGTCTAATTAGTGATGCTTGGATTCAAATATCGAAGGGCTGAAAAACGAATATGAATTCGAACTTGAAATTCGAAGTTCGCAAATCCGAACTTCGTTTAACAACCCTGGTATAGCTGAAGTCAAAGTTGTTTTTTGTAGAATGCATGACTTTTAACTGCAACAGCTTGTGTGCAACATGTGGCGCCACACTGCAAGTGGTTATCAGTTATGGCAAAAGGGAGAGGTGGTAGAGACTACAATTTGTGTCTATATTATCTGGTAAGACTTAGTGATTATGATTAAAGTTAAGGATAGGGTTTAGGGTTAAGGTTAGTGTTAGTGGACACCATATATTACTGTGCAGTATGGCTTAAATATTGAGGTAGGTCCTGGCAGTTGACAAAACTTGCAGCTATCCAATGATAGTTGTTGGCTTGAAGAGCTGCTTGGCCGGACTGCCGACCCGTGAGGCTACGGCTGAGGTCAAGCAGTGCCACCGTGTCCGTCGCCGCTCGGCACGGTCACGTGGCATGGACAAGGCGGCATCGGGCACGGACGGCCTTGGCCGGTATTTGTGACCACTATTCGGTGTTTGTACATACTGGCTAAGTCTTGATGGCACCAGAGTGCTGATGGCTGGTGTACCGTCTTGACGGTACCATAGCCAGTGCCAAATATAAAATGCACGTTTACAACTGCCATCCAATGCGACACACTCATTTCTTAAGTTTCACCAGTTTCACATATTTTACCACATAATCAGTGAACTATTCTCAGTAACAGTAATAACCAGAAAAAATCGAACAAAACCAACCATAATGCGTAGACAGCAGAAAAATCACAACAGTGGCAAGTCTATGACAGCGGTTAAGATACTTTTATTACTGGAATGACTTCAGTGAAAGACGTGTCAGTCCGTGCAATGAGATGATACGCTGCACACAACAGCATTACAGTAAGTTTACGTTACGTCACCAACAAGCTATAAAGCACAGCCACGCCCACCTGCAAGTATTTTATATATCAGCTGAAAACACGACAAATATTAAAATGACGCACAAAACTCGATAACAACGCCACAAACATACTTACTAATATCAAACAAATATAAACAAGCCTAATAATGCATGTATTTTCAGTAAATTGTTACAATTTTCTTCTAGTTTATTTAGCTGACACCTAACAGACCGCAAAACCGCAATATGGCTTAATAATAAAGCTAATAAGCCGCAAATTGTTTGGAATTTTCTTTATGTTCATTTCATTTATTCAATTCATTCATTTATTTTGTTTAAATCAGGCAACATGAACAGCCTATACAAGCAAACAGAAAAAAAACAAAGTGAGCCAAAAATGGCACAAATTTTTTTACAATGATCATATTTACCGCGCGCACGCACGGTCCATATACAGTCACAAAGTGTTATTTACCTTGCGCAGATCGCACACGCTTACCGACGGCGTACAAATGAAGAGTTGCATGGCCGCTTTTTGTTCATGTTATTTGAAGCTGTTTTGGCTACAGTGTCGACAACTGAAAATTCAGCTCAGCTGATATTCAATTTCAAATTATGTCAACTTTTAAACCTTTAGGCTACTACGAAAAACCTGCCGCCAAGGAATCATCCAGGGTGTTCTTAGATGACGTAATAGCACCCAAGATATCATACAGTCCACTTTATAAGTTCAGACCGTACACAGGCATGGAAATTAGGCCTAACTGCGACTTCAATGGATAGGCCATGCGAGCTCGCACGGTCAATAGGCCTATCATTTTCCGCGCCACATGGGGACCGTGCGTTCGCACGGTCAATAACACCATGCAAATTTTTATACGCTAATAACTTGATCAAATATGAACCAATTTTTAAATTTTTTGCACAGTCGAAATCCGAAGAAAATTCGTAGTAGCACTAGCAGGTAGGTTATCACTAAAGACACACACCTCAAGTGTGTCGCTACACTACCTAGTAAAATATCAGTGTCTTAAAAGCAACAATTGAGAACAAGGCGATATCTGTAACAACATTATAAAAAAATTAACAACGGAAAACAATCTGTTTATTGCCTCATTTATTGTTAAAAGTAACTGCTACATCTCGCAGTTTTCACATCAATGCTCAGTGTGTCCGCCTTGCTGCTGGACGACACACACATGCCGGCGACGTCACTCACTAATGGCACGATCAACCAAACGCTGCGACAGTTTGCTCCACTCTATGCTTCAGCTGGTTAATTGTCGAGAATTGTCGACATTGATAGACCATCTGTTGAAAGGCGCCTCAAACAGCATAATCGATCGGATTTAAGTCCGGGCTGTTTGGAAGCCACACGTCAGGCTCAATCAACGTTGATCATGCAATTGGTCATTGTCGTTGCTGGCTTAAGTGCGATGTCTGACATTTCACAAGGTAGTGTAATGACGCCTATGAGGTGCGGTAGGATCTTTAGTGTTAGCGTTATTATTATTATTTGCTGATTCCGACAGTGAAAATTTTTTTTAATTGGTTAATATTTGATGAAGTTATGTCTAATGTCTGATTCAGTGAGTTTTTCACTGACATTGTGCGCTTTATAAATTAAATTAAATTTACTTACTTAGAATGATTATGTTTACATGACTTGGCGGTCAGCTGTCGGCGGTAAAATGGACTGCAGGGGGTGTCAAATGTCGCGCAGTCAAATGTCCAGCGGCAAAACGTCCGCGGTCAAATGTCGTGGACCCGCCCGTAGAGGGTCGGCGATGGCATAGGCTACCGCACTACAGTACTGCTGTATAGGGTGTTAGTAAGTTCATACAGGCTGTCAATAGTATTAACCGACTATACTGCTCCCATACTTGCATTGCAAATTGCGACTAAACCGCTGCAGATAGCGAGAATTATAGTCACGTGAACGTACGTCAACGCTGTAGCATTTGTCCATCTCGTCACTGTACGGATTCTTTCACTACTTCGCTTTTTACTCCCCTTTTCTCTATCGCTCCTTTATTTTCTTTTTTCATGCCTTTTCTAATCCAGCAATGGGTCTCCGCTCTAAGCTTCGAGCGTGTCTGGACGAAGCCTACAGATTGTTTTAACGGCAAGCGTAGGCTACTATAATGTACCTTCACGTGAGCCAAGTTATCAGGCCTCTGTGATAAATTTATTATCTGTCTAAAATGTTCTATCAGCAAGTTTTGCATTTAACATATCACAGTATCGAAAATTTCGCACGAATGCCAACAAGTTTAACTATTATGAACCTACATTGAGGGCGGCGTGGTCTAGTTAGGTCGACATGCTAGTAAATGTCACGCTGACGTGTAGGCCTACTCTATGCGCAGCACCTGTTGACGACGTAGGCCTATCATCACCCGTTGTCTAATCAATGTCTCTCTGACGGATCGATTTCTATTCAATACTCAGTTCGCTGCTCACCCGGCCGCTTCGTTATTCCTGGCAAGGGGTAGGCCACATAGCCGAATCCTTTGTCATTCACTGTCGTGAAGACAGACGTAGATTGAAAGTGGAACTTTTTGGCGAACTTCGAAAATGTGTAAAATGCACGAGTTCTTGCGAATTGTAAAAGTTCAGATTACACCGGATGTGCAAAAAACGAACTAAAGAAATGCTATAATTTTTGAAGAAGGAAGTCTATGTGGGCAGGGGGAATTGTTCCTTTTTAAATTATCGCCTAACACAAAAAAACTTGGTTAAAAAGTTCTTGTTTGAATTATTTTTAAAATGTTACCGAATCCCTTTTTATTTGGAGTGGGGTGTTTGGGATGCAAAATTGGATTTTCAAGCACCCATATCTTTTCTGTCAGAAATTTGCAGCTGTCTGTGGGAAAATTGCAACTAACTTTACCCCTTCTCCAATTTTTTAACCCACCCACGACGCCGTTGCTGCGCGCACAAACATCGACCGACTGCCTCGGTATCGTACTAAAGCTGTATTCACACTTCAACAAACTCGTATACTGAGCAACTTCGACGATCTTCGTGACCAATGTATAACCCGCTTCACCAAGCCACCGCACGATTTGTCGAGCAGTAATAGAGTATACATTCATTTCATCGCAAATTTAAACAGTGCTGACATGTTGCCTTACTTTTAACTGCTTAGCTAAATACTTTAAAGTGTACTTTTTTTCTAAACGATTTTAAATCGCGGTATCGCAGACTACTGATTTTTTGCTCGCGCTCTTGCTATAGGTTACAGTTTTTTAAGCTGGTAAATTATTATTTGTCGTGTATTTTTAATAATGATGACGATTGTATATTACATAATTATAACAGGATACGAATCGTTTTCTTTAGGCTTACGTGCTGCGCTGCGAGCAGTGTGGCGACGCCTTTACCTGAGGCGAGTAAGCCTAACGTCTGTCACGGCGATTCATGAGTCGAGCTGACTCGATCGAGTTCGCGCATGGTCGTCAGATTCAGCAGCTGACAGTACGGCATAGCCTATTGTGCAGCAACGATGACATCGAACCGGCATCATATTCATAGATCTGTAGTCGTTACACAGCACATGTCGTCGTTCTTGTCGTTGTCGTTGGTGGTTACGTGGCTGTGTATAATGCGGGGTAGTGGCGGCGTGGGGGCGGATGTGCTCAATCCCGACGAATATCGACAGATGGTCGCTGATATGAAACAAGACATCAACGACGCCATCGACTCACAGCCAACTCAAGGAGGTCTCTGCTAGTATATTAGCCTAGTACGCCTAGTACAGGCCTAAGCATACGTGTGATAGTTAAAAAAAGATAAAGTCCAGTGCCTGCTATATCGCTTTTTACATGCGACGAACTCGACGGAAGGACCCGCCGTTTGCAGCTAGCAGACAGACCGCAGTTCTAATCAGCCACACTAGGCTTTCACCCCGTAGCCCGTAAGGTACTACTCATTTCCCGTCCCACGGAGGGTAGGAGGCTAAGTTGGCCTGAGCACAGTCGGTTAGCAAATGACCAGCGGCGAGATTCGGACAGCAACCTGAAACTTGCTAGTTGACACCAACCACAAAACCACTTGCATCTACACAAACAGGCGTGAACAACTTGCCCAGACTGAAAGTTGTTACTTGGTAGTGCACTGGCTGGGAATTGAACCGTGGACCTTTCGGTCTCGTATCTAACGCCCTAACCGTTAAGCCATCAGGCCACCTTAATAAAGGTTAATAGAGTTCGAAGGATGTGCAATCCCCACCGTAGTCGGCCACCTTGACGTGGTGGTGAGGCATCGTGCACCGATGTCCTGAAAGATTTCTAAAATCTGGAGGATAGGTGCTAACTAAGGGCCGACCAAAAACGAGCATATACACTGTGTCCCAAAAAAACATCCCCGACATTTTCGACAGTAACGTGAAAACCAATTATCAGATTTTGATAATTTTTGGCACAAATATTTTTGACACAACTTGTCATCGAACGACCACTCAGTTTCCCACCTCACCTAATGTATGTTTTTGCACTACCTAGGAAAAGCAGACCAAATGAAATATGTGGTAAAATAAACAGAAAACCTGAAAAAAAATATTCCCGACATTACTGGTCGCAACTTGAATAAAGATTAGCAGACTTTAATAATATTTGGCAGAAATATTTCTGACATAACTGGCTATTTACCAAGTGTTTTAGTTTCCACCTCACCCAATGTCTGTTTTTGCACTACCTGGAGAAAGCAGACCAAGCATAATACGAGTTAAAGTGAATGAAAAAAAACGTCAATAATTTCCATCTATCTTAATCTGTGGGCCCCAACAGCAGGTCCATTACAAGGTTTGACTGTCATGCAGCAGTGTGTCTACCAGATGAAGTTTAGGAATGTTTGTGAAGTCAAGA
>Ga0209367_1003090_pt1 | contig 22436 bp, 15 predicted proteins | sample WorMetLIZISLAND2_FD_187412 | JGI IMG/M metagenome (GOLD analysis project Ga0209367, IMG submission 187412) | Marine gutless worms symbiont microbial communities from Max Planck institute for Marine Microbiology, Germany - Olavius geniculatus... ... | reverse complement strand
GTTAGGGGGTGTAGCCCGACGAAACTTTGGCACTTGACGTGTCTCTAGGTGGGGGTGTTAACGCAAGTACAAATTTTAAGGGCACCGCCCCCCTTAAAATTTGGGAGGGCAAAAAACGTCAAAAATTTAGTACGTTTTATGACAACTTTTGAGTTTGAGTGCAAATATCTCTGCAACCGATGAAGATAACGACATAATCTAAACGGCGTTGACGAGAGCGATCCTTTCGGCATTGAGCAAAAAAAACTTTGTGAAATTCCGTCCACTACGAACAAAGTTATAAGCGCTAATGTTGACCTACCCTAAGTCGCATTTTTCAGAAAACCATATTTCGGCCCCTAGGGGGTGCTGCGCCCCCAAATTTTTACATGCGCTACAGAACGACCAAGTCTTACTAGCGCATCCCCCACCGGGGACGGCGGCCCCCCTTACAACTTTTTTCAAAGGGGGGTCAAAAATTGGCTTAAAATGTAATAAATTAGCACTTGTAACTGTAAAACTTCAAATATTTGACACCAACAAACCAGATTTTTCACCATTGAAGCAGGGTAGCAACTGGCAGCACCAATAGGGATTAGCCTTTTTGTACCCATGACACATTATAATGTCAGCACTACAAAACGACTGGCAAAGAATATTTAATCAACTGCCGTGTTTTGTTAAAACATTTTGAATTAGCATTTATTCAGCTACAACTGGTAAAAATTTCATGCAAATTGTTCATCATTTGAGTGAATTATGAAAAAACAAACGGTCCTTTTTATGAAACACCGTGTATAATTAATAAACTCAAATGGCACGAATAAACTTGATAAAAGATTTTAGAGAAAAGCGATGTTTAAGGATAAAAAGTAATGTTTGCCATTTTGTATTGGGCAAAATCGTAGAACAAATACAAATTTTGTTAACATATTTCTGCAGTTGATGCTAAATCTTTGGTATTTATCTACAGTTTTGCTTAATACAAAATGGTGAACAATATTTTTCATCTTTAAACATCACTTTTATCTTAAATCTTTTATCGTTTTTATTACTGCTATTCAAATTTATTTATTATATACTTTTGTTTTAGGCCATGTTATTTTCAAGGTTTATCCTCTTTTGAAGCTGATCGGCTTGGTTCAGAAAAGGTTGACTGCCACCTGGCGCTGTGCTGCTTTTGTCACACGAACTCTTGCGCTTTCCATGACAGCAACAACATAAACATTGGCACTGGTATTATTACAGTGCTCTGTTTTCAAGGTTTGGTGGTGTAAACTTGTTCTACCGTGGATATGTTTCAGCACACTCGTCAACCTGTTTCTCTATGACATCCACCTACCACGTTCTGCCGGCAAAACCCGATGCCCATCCCGATCAGACTTTGTCGCGCGGGTTTTTCCACAGCTGGAAGAGCTGCGGGCAATCGTGATGCAGGAAGTTGCAGCCGGCATTTCCGGTGCCATTTGCACCACCGTTCCGCCGGGTATTTCCCAGGATGTCGTGAATTCCGGAGTTGGTGATCCTACCATGGCTGATATGCCTGCCGGTGGTGCTGGTATTTTCCCTGCCGTGGTTTCCAATGCTGCAGGTATTTCGACCGCAGCTGTGGTTGGCGAATCGTTGGGCGTGGAGAGTCCAATGTCAGTTGAGGGGAGGCAGGAGGGCGCAGAGGAGGAAAGTCCATTGCTAGCAGAGGGAAGTCAGGTCAGCAGCGAGGAAAATGGGATAAGTTTGGAGCAGCTGAGAGTCAGTGAAGAGATGGGAGTCGCTGGCATTGGTGCTGCAATGAATGATGAACATAAGAAACAACTCATCAAGCTCAGCAAGACTTGTGAGTCTCACTCTTTGTCTGTATGTCTGTATGTTTGTCTGTCATTGTCTCTGTCTGTCTGTCTATCTGTGGCTGGGCTTGATGCTGCAGTGAATGATGGACATAAGAAACAACTCTTCAGTCTGTGAGTCTCATTCTCTCTCTCTCTCTCTCTCTCTCTCTCTCTCTCTCTGTCTGCCTCTTTGTGTCTCTGTATAGTTGTTTGTCTGTTTGTGACTGTGAGTTGTATGCTGATTGGTTTTGTTGTTTATGTGTGATGCGTGGCTGTTCTGTTTGTGAGCTCCATTTTCATTGGCTGTTTTCTTTGTAAGCTTTATGCTGATTGGTAGGGGCCACAGTTTTCTGCGAGCCATGGAATTTCAAGCCGAGCAGCAGACTTTGCCCTTTTTCGTGGAATTTTGATATTGCCTCAGAATTTTGCGGAATTTTACAGAAATTAAGAAATGACCGATAATTAGTACGATCATTGGCTTTAAACTAACTATATCACGGAGAAGAATCAAACTGAACTGCCTAAAACTGCATCCCTGCTAATAATTACCATCGTATGCAGCACAATCGTAAATTAACACAAAGCAAATAATTGACAAATTGCACTTTTGTATGTTGCTAGCATAACTGAGCGTGATGCTAGGATCCAAAAACTGAAGTTTTTTTAAACAGAATAAAGCCTATTTTGCACACAAATGGAAGGCCGCAGTAAGCCGTGGAATTTGGACAATTTTGCCGCGGTGAGCCACAGAATTTTGCGAACTGGCCTGCGGAATTTGGCAAAATTTACCGCGGAAAACTGTGGGCCCTACTAATTGGCTGTGTTGTCTGCAAGCTGCGTGCTGATTGGTTGTGGTGTGTATTCCAGTGCTCAAGTGGCTGCAAGGCTCGTGTTCGCGCTCATTTCAGTCCATTAGTTCCGAAGTTCTGCAACTTTTGCCTCTTGTGAGTTGAGGAATTGTTATCATTTTTTCATAATATAAACATTTTATAATTTACAAAACATTTCATCTTTGGGTCCAGTTGTTATTTATCTTTAGCAGTGGATGGTCCCATAGTGCACTGCAATTGGAAAGCGCTTCTGATCACGAGTTTGACTCATGTATGCAGTGCTATGAAGCAAGTTTTAAATTTTTATCTTAACTTTTTATGATGAAGACTTAAGAAGCAAATGCATCTGGACTTGTACTGTTACTACTACTAAGACCAATTATATTAATACTACCACCACCACTGTGAGCTGTAAAAAACATGTGTCCATATCTTTATCTAATATTGACTGATTCTTTTATTGGCACACTTTGTGGAAAATTAAGGACATTGGTTATCGACAAGAGTGTTGTAATAATGCTTGTAGTAGTAGTAGTGGTGGTGGTGGCGGTTGTTGTTGTAGTTGTCATGGTTGTTGTAGTTGTTCCTGTTGGCGAGTGAAACCAAGGACATTGATCTTTGTCACAAGTGTTGTAGTAGTGCTCGTAGTGGTTGTTTTAGTACTAATAGTTGTAGTAGTAGTAGTAATAGTTGTCATTGTTGTAGTTGTGATGCTGGAGAGTGAAACGAAGGATGTTGATTTTCGTTGTGAGTGCTGTAGTAGTGTTAGTAGTTATGGCAGTAGTAATAGTGCTAGCAGTAGTAGTCGCCATTGTTGTAGTTGTGCCTGTTGGAAAGTGAAACGAAGGACATTGATCTTCGTCGCGAGTGCATCACAACTCTGGGTTACTTGAGTCAGGCTCAACTCAGCCAAACAGTTATACCTACCTTCCTCAGCACTATTAATGAGGTATGTAAACCAGTAATGATAATAATAATAATAATAAAGCAGATTTATACACGGCGCCTAAAAGCAGAAGTCACTAGGTGCAGTAGTAGTAGTTGTAACAGTAGCAGCAGCAGCACTGCAGCAGTGTTAGTTGTAGTTGTTGTAAGTAATAGCCAGAGAGTTATATTTACCTTTATCAGCACTGTTGTCAACGAGGTATGCAAACAGTAGTAGTTGTTGTAGTAGTAACAGTAGTGCAGCACAGAGTTATAACTACCTTCATCAGCACTGTCGGTGATGTGCGTGAACCAGTAGTAGTAGTTTTAGTAGTTTAGTAGTAGTAATCGCAACAACAGTAGTAGTAGTAGCACAGAGTTTTAGTATAACTTAACTTCATCACCACCTTCAGTGAGGTATGTCACAGAAAGTAAGAAAGTATGGTTCAAGCTTTTTTGTTTTTATTTTGTTTCTCTCTTTGTCTGTCTATGTCTGTCTGTCTGTCTTCTTGTCCCTTTGTCCGTATGCCTATCTGTCAGTCTATCAGTCTCCCTGTTTGTGTGTCTAGGTGTCTGTGCTGTGTTCGTGGCACGCCCGTGCAGCGGTGCTAAGCTATGTTCAACTCGCCGTGTTCTGTAACTTGTTTCTACTTCAGTCCAATGACGATGTCATGATGCAGCTACGACAACTTGTCTTACGACTACTCTCTGATGACCAGCTTGAGGTAATGCTACCACTACTACTACTGCTACAACCACTACAACAAGCATTCTACATTGCTTCTTAAAAACTGTCCTACTTCCACTTTTATTTTTTAAATAACTCCATATTTTTCAAACAATTTCATGAAATGTTGACCGATTTTAATAATGTTTTGATGTGCTTCATGGTGAAGAAACTTGATGTAAACACCTTCAGTTTTGCACACTTCACCTTAATACTGTTGCTGCATTACCTTGTGAAATGCAGAAGTCGTAGTTTAACAATGAGTGGTGCATGCATTGGCTCAGAAATGATTAACTGAGTAGCCACAAACACAACCCGCAGCTATTGTGCCTCAAAAAATCACATGTGTCACATCACATTATCTTTATTTCAGCATGTGTTCAAAATGTTTGCCTCTAGCATGAACAACACAAGCATGTAGATGTTGACACAACTCGCCAACAGCACGTTCAATAACCACATGACTCAGAGCGGCCCACTTGCTGTTGGTGTTTGTTTCAGTTGAATTCGTCTACATTTGATCTTAAATTGGATACAAATAGTGCTAAATAAGTAACCGATTTTCAGTGATTTTGTGGCGTGTTTGCAGTACTTTTTGGCTCACCCTGTATGTCTCTGTTTCTAGGTGAGAGAGTTGGCTGGTGTAACTCTCGGCGGCTTTCTTCAATGTGGCTTCATGTCCATTGACAACTCACTCATCGTAAGTGCCATTCTGTGTCTGTCTCTTTGTCTCTCTCTCTCTTTGTCTCTCTCTCTGTTTGTCTGTTAGTCTGTCTGTTGGTGTTGAAGTTACGTCATTGAGTTCAGTGTTAGTACTGATTCTGGAATTATGTATCAGTTAAGTTATGCTTTCATTGGTTTTGTGCAAACGGGTATGTGATTGAGCAGGACTAAGGATGTAAAATGAATTTCAGATGTTTGAAGTTTGTTTGAATTTCGAATAATGTACGGGTTATTCGGTAGTTGTATTTTCTGTTAATTTACATGTCGATACATTACAGAAGACACAATAAGCGACTTTTGAATACAGGAAAAGAATGTAGGTGTCATTTAACAAGGGGTTAGCAGTTTGCAAAAATGACTTTGGTTCCATTTTTGGTTTGGTTTGGCAAAAATTTGCGTTTTTTGGTTCAGGTTTTGGTTTTGCAAAAAACCATCATAAACGCCATTTTTGGTTCGTTTTTTGGTTTTTACTGTGCAAAGGTTAAATTCTGCTAATAATTACGATGACAGACATGCTAACAAATGCCGAGGACGTCTTTGATTTTGACTGATGTAAGGACGCTCGACAGTGTTTCAGAGTGTAATCTGCATTAATATTGTTACTTGCAATTATGTAGGCTATCTTTTTCTTGTCGGAGCTTGTCGTTGACGTTACTGTAGGTTATACTCAGGCATATTTTAATGCTGAAAGGTATGGTCATTTTCAATATTCCATAAGCTCTACTGGTGCCATACAGGAATTTAGTGATGATGGTGTTGTATTCTAGCGTGAATTCGAGCGATTGGCTGACACTCGCGTATCCAAGCGTCGTCGTGGTGCTGTTGCTGACTCGTCGGACGTCGAGAAGTTGAAACGGCGCCATGCCGGGGTTATTGGACTGAGCGCTTGTGTCCTTGCTTTCCCGTACCAAGTCCCCGACTTCATGCCCAACGTGCTTATGAAACTGAGCCGACATGTGGACGATCCGCAGCCCATACAGGTCTGACACAAGTCAGAGTAATAATATTGTCATTGGTGGTTTTTGAAGGCTGTTTAAGTGAAAGAATTTTCAAAATTGTTCATAAATTTGGCAAAGATATAGACGGAAGTTGGAGACTTGCTATTTTGGGCCCACCCTATAGAGATGGATTGGTGTGTTTGTTGAAGTTGTTGTTGTGGTTGTTGCTAATGTTGTGTTCATTGTTCTTGCATTGTCTGAAGTTGTAGTTTTTGTAGTTGTTGTTGTAGTAGTAGTTGTTGTATGTAGGTTTCAGTGAAGAAGATGTTGGCGACATTCAAAAGAACTCATCTGGACTGTTGTTGTTGTATAGTTGTAGTTGTTGTAGTTGTATTTTTGTAAGTTGTAGTTGTAGTAGTAGTAGTAGTTGTGGTCCATGCAGTATGTGTAGTTGTTGTATTTAGGTGTCAGTGAAGAAGACGTTGGCGACATTCAAAAGAACTCATCTGGACTGTTGGCATGACCACAAGCAGAAGTTCACAGACGACCAACTTTTGGTTGTTACCGAGCTACTTGTCTCTCCCAACTACTATGCATAGACAGACAGACAATACTACTACACTACAACTACTATGCCTACACATTGCTACTACCACTCGTGTGCCGGGCTTTTGAAACTAATGCTAAGCTAGGTGTAACCCACGAGTCTTAAGTTACGCCTGAGCTAATAAACCCAAGGATAACTCCAGTTGCTATAGTGCCATAACTTAGCTCAAAAATCAAAATTTACTATCAGGTAACTTTCTCATCTTGGGTTACCAACCCAAGGTTTACTCTTAAGGTGCAGACAGAGCGACGGTTTAGTTTTTGATGAAATGATTATTGGGCAAGCAGAGCAAAGTCACATAGTTCTCAATGCCATTAGATGGTGCCTACTGTAATGCATTACCAGTTGCCCATTGGTCAGTTCGTCAAAACTAAACCATGTCACTTCAGATCAGTTTAGTTACGTTGCTCTGTACGCGCCGTAAGTTTCAAAAACTGGGCACTACTGTTACTGCTACTACTATGGCGTTTGCCATGTGACGTTGATGTTAATCATCCATTGTCTAATGTGACTTTATGACGTTGTTTTATCCTGTCGTCAGAATAGGTCTTATTACAGGTCTTACTCGTGCCGAATTTTTTTCAACCATTGGCTGGCTTGTCACAATTTATGGCTGCTTTTCGACTAAGCCAACAAAGCATGTAATGAGAAATTTACGACTAGGATTTTATGCAAAATTTTCAGTTCTTGGCTAAGGCGAAAAATCGCTGAAATTTTGTGCAACTTTGTATATTTTGACATCTTATCTATCTGTTTTATACAGACTTTTGACTTGAAAGCAAAAAGGCGTAAAGTAACCAGAATTGGTGTGAATGTTTCCCTGGACAGGAATAACTGATGTGCCAATATTTTTAGCTTTGAGGTTAGGGATAGTGTTGCACAGTGCAGTGTATATAAAATGCTGTATATGTAGGTCTGCATATCATGTCGGCACTGGGCCGACGTTTAATGCGTTTGTTTGGTGATATTTCAGTGCTTACTTACTGCATGTTCACTTATCTCTTACGAACGCCTTATCAGCTTTTAGATGCTTGTTTACGACGAAAAACTGAACTCTGTAAACCGATTTGATAACTATTATTTTCTTGTGCTGTTGGAGCTATTTTGAGCATGATGCCATTATTAACCGCTGCACTATTTATAGGTGCATCTGGTGGCTATTTTGCAGGGTTGTTATTGTATTGTTGTGTGTTGGTTTTGCTGGCTGTATTAATCGCGTTCATCTAAGTCACAGAACTTTGTCTGTGTTCTGCACTGGTTGGTCATAGTTTTTCAGTCGGTCTGGTCAATTTATGCCTAAGCAGATCTCCCATTCATGCCCATAGTCAACATCGCCCTCTGTGATCTTAGGCAGTGGCCTCATGGCAGCGGGGGCGCATGCGGGGACAACTGCCTTCTCCCCAGCTGTTGTCAGATAATTGTTCTGAAAATCTTCTACTTGTCAGAAAATTTTCGTCCAAAAGTACAAAATTTGGGGCAACCCCCCGATTGTGGGAAATTTAAGGGCAAAATTAATATTTTGAGCACCCATAATTTCTTCCGGCAAGAAGAGAATGTTCATGGGGGTGGGATGTCGAGTGTTTTCTATGGCTCCGCCAGTGCTGTTTTCTGAGTGGAGGTTGAGCTTGTCGCTAAATGACTCGTTCGTATGCTGATGAAAACAAGTTGTGTTTTATGCGAATAAATTGTAATTTCGTCATGATGGTTTGATTTGGCCTAGCTAACACTGAATGATGTTTACAGCACGACGTTTTTTTTCTCAAACAAATGATAACATTTAAACTGTCAATGGGGCTGATTTGTAACAATGCTTAAATTGTTCAAAGAGTAAAAATTTGTGATATTTTGCCGTTTGTATGACATTATATTGACGCAGTTGAAAAGGGTGCCAGTTTTTTGGCTCACCCGGTAGTCAACGACAATATTCCTATTTACCAGACGAATGTCATTTATTTTTCATCCCTGATAAATTTTATTGCGACCGTTATGGCCGTCTTGGTTTATCCTGTAGCTGTCATTGACGTTTTTGTGGCCGTCATGGGCTCTGTCTCTTACGTCGCCATAATATTGCTGATAACGGCGATGTGCATATGAGGCATCGTGGATAGTGTATTGCCCACCATGCATGGCGTAGTAACGGGAAACTGGGGCAAAGTTGCTTCCCCTTCTAAATTTTGGTCTGTCGGAAAAAAACTTCTTGTTGGAAAATTTTCGTCCACAATGCACAGTGGGAAAATTTAGGGCAAAGTCGAACTTTTGAACATCCTGTGCACATGGGTGGCGCCAGAGGGGGGGCAGCTGCCCCCGTGCCCTCTCTTTTTGCCCCCAGCTGCCCCCAGGAAAAATTTTGATGGTGATAAAGTGCCCTTTGGACACTTAATTATGCCAAGGTGTTAATTATTAAGCGTCATTTGTGCAAGAAAACACAGCTATTTGTGTTTTTGCATTTCCAAATAATAAAAGAAGCAAATTTGCGGCATTCATTGCATTTCCTAAAGCTAAAAGTGTTTCAGCTTCAGAAGGACTTAGCCCCCTGACCCCCTGACCAGGGGCTCTGCCCATGGACTCCGTTGCATCGTATTCATGCACACAACAACTGAATAAGGTCGACATTTGGCCTACACACAAAAAATTATTGCCCCCCCCTGTACCCTGGCCCTTCCCTCCCTGTGTCCCCCTCCAGCTTTAGATTTCTAGCGCGGCTCGTGCCTGTGCAAAATTTGCAACTTTGTGTCGGAATTCTTTCGGAAATTGGCAGTAGTGTTTATCGGAAAATTGGATTTTTTTGTTCCGCGTATTTTTTAACCCACGACGTACGCCGCTGCACGTGCTGCCTAAAGCCCGTTCCCGAAATAAGTCAAATGAGCTACCTACTGTGTCGGATGGGTCGTTAAACCCTACTCACTCATTCACTGTCACTGATAGGCAAGCTTATAGTATTTTGAATGTGGCTGTTAGGGATCCGTCGGCGACCGACTGATCATTACGGCTACGTAGGCCCTATATAATGACGTGCATAGGTCTATAGCTATAAATAGGTTAGTTTGGCATTCTGTCTGATGCTGCCCAGTCTGTGAGTATCAGCGTACATAGGCCATACTCAGTCCGCAGGTAGGCCTAAAGTAGTCAGTTCGTAATCTCTTCTGAAGCCTAAAAAATTTCTGAGTTTCCGGTTTTCGTCCGTCCCTAGAAAAAAAACCCGTGTCTCTAACATTTTTGTTGGACCTTCTATAATATTAGTGCAGTTTTAGTTTCCTTTCTGCGTTTTGATGAAGAATACTGTCTGAATCTAGGCGTACCTTGTAGCCTCCATTGCTGTCATGTAGCTGCTTCATTTCTCATTGGTACTATTTAGTGTGTCAATTTGTTTTTATGAGTTGTATTATTACATGACATGTCATCATACAGAATACAGTGGCGGCGCTACACCAGGGCGAGCCAGGCCAGATGACCTGGCTGGAAAATCCACCGCCCTGGCTCGGTAAAAGTGTGAACAGAAAATAAGAAAAAAAAGCCCAGCTGTCGCTAGGGAAGACGCGCTACAGCCTATAGGCCTACAGTTTCTGTTGCAGTACTAGTTTTCAAGGACATCCAAGATCAGTGTTTTTCATGTCAGTTGAAAGCCAATATGCAGGCTTGCCGTGGATATGGATATCCATGGATATATCCATGGATATATCCATGTGTGGATATCAGACTTCAGCCATCCTGTGGATATATCCATGGATATTGTGCTGTCGCATTTGCTAATTTAACTGAATATTTAAGTGTTTTATCTTCATATAATATTGTTCTGTCTGTCGTTCTTACTCTTCATTTTCTCGTTTATGTTATTGAGTCAAATGAATAATCAGTGACATCAGCACGTCATTATTTAGTTAGCCTAAATTAATTTATGTGCACTATAGCAGCAACAGGTCTTAATCTATGGTGCTTTAATACTATTGTTTGGGCAACAAACGGTCTATCAATTTGTGAGATTATTTGTATTCTTTTTTATCAAACGGTAACAAAATTGCAAACGTTTTGGATTCGTAACAAGTTTAATGCTAGTAAAAAGTACAAAGTTCTTCAAAGCGTTCACTCTATCTTATACCTGTAGGCGTACATGAATGCAACATACGTCTTGAAGAACAAAAATCCCAGCTGTTGCTGCGATGGGCCGATCGTACCGCCTATATCTGAAGGCCAGTGTCCAACTACCGGTTGCGGAAAAATAGCGATTTCCCATAGTGAATGCACTGCCATACACGATGTGATGACGTTGCTATACTGGACGCTAAAATCAGTGCTAGGATAAGATACGGTAATTTAGCGTACATAAGTGACGGCTGCAGGCAGAAGCACTGCATTCCAAATTGCGGCCAAAAAGCTGCAGATAGAGATATGGTTACTTTCAACAGCTTATAGGTAGTCGTTATTGCCCTATCCGACAGTATCGCCAACTCCTTACGACGTACTGTTTAGCCACAATACATTTGTTACGGTTAAAGAGACGACTGAGAGATGACATATCGTACCCAAGGCTCAACCTAACGGTCGGCTATAGCAAGGGCAATAAAATAATTACGATAGATTTTCATGACAGCCGAGAAATACTTTTCTAAAATCATATTTCAATGCAAATGTGTTTTGTTTTTTACTGTTATTTTTTTTAACAGTTTCACAAAAGAAATGCCTGGAGAGGGGGAATGGACGCTCTGGCACTGCTGTATTTCGCGAAAATTTAGTGGCTATATGTACGCACGATATGCGTCTGTGGATATGGGTATATAGATGGATATCCATGGATATATCCATGGATAACCACGGAAAATCTGTGGATATGGATATGGATGGCAAATTTCATATCCACGGCAAGCCGGCCAATATGCCACTTCTTATTAGTGATCAACAGCAATTTAGGCCCCTATCTCGTACCCTTTGCCGCAATACAGCTGTGACAGACAGATAGACGACAGACAACATCCGTGCAATAGACGCGCTATAGCTAGCGCGCTCAAATATTACCATCTCAGAAATCTGACCGTTTTACTTGTTTCATTTTGACAGTAAAACAATCAGCAACAACAATGTGCTTTAGCCGCATATAGGCCTATTAATTGGTAGGGTTCATTGCTTTCTAATGCTTATTGATTTACTTACTTGATGTCATTCTGATTTTTACATTGGTTGTGTAGCCAAGGAGAGGCTGAGAGGGTCCAGCCCCCTTCCCAATTTCCCAGACAAAACGTAAGCCGGGTATTGCATTAAATGTGCCAATTTGGCAATTGATTGTCAGGAAAATAATTACAAGAAGCCCAGCTGTCGCTAGGATAGTCGACCATACTAGTTGTGAGTGATCTTTGAGGTCATGCAAGGTCAATAATTTCCATCTCATTTGACACAGCGTAGGCCTATGACACTTCCTATTAGTGACTAATAGTAAACGTGGCCGTATCTATTATTGTTTCCGAGATATGACCACTTTTTCCATTGAAAATGCACATTTTTTTACCCCCTTTCATTCAACCCCGAATTTGAAAATGTTCCCCTTGCACTAGATCGCTGAAATTGTGCGTGCCTAGATTTAAGACACATAGCTAATAATTCGTATAAATGTGTTTCCCTAAGACCTACCCGTTGGCCAGGGTACATCCGTGACAGACGACGACCGACAGACAGACAGACGACGACCATAATTATAAGCTCGACCGTTACTTGAGTACGGTCGGATAAAAATTATTGCCATCAGATCTCATAGTTTATGCATGTAGCTACAACGCACCAAATTCGATTTCCCCAGCGGTCTGGAGAGCGCTGTAAGCTTCCCCGCTTACAGCGCTTCCCATCCCTTCGATTTTATGGGTACTACTTCTAAGGAGACGGAATAGAGGGAAAAGGGAAAAGAAAGTGGGGGTTGAAGAGGGGAGAAAAAGGAAAGGAAGAGGGGGACGAAAGGAGAAAGAAGGGAATTAGAAAGAAAGCGAGAACCCCAGTTTGCTACAACGCCACTAGGTCAAGCGAACCCTTCGCAGCGCCGGGACTTCGGTTGACCTGACATGGCTTCAGGATTTTCTGACCTTGGAATGACCTGGCTCCTTTACTGCTCTGGCGACGCCACTGACAGAATAAAAATATACTTTAAAAATCTGCCCTCCGTCCCTAGTTCTTTGCCGGCTAAAATCGGAAGCGCAAATTTTTACAACGTTTAATTATATAAATCAATAGGGACTTAAATATTTGGTCGCTGCTAACATACCGCAGCCTGCCATTTTAGGCCTATATAGTGAGTAAGAGTTTTTAAAATGACGAATAATATATTGGAGTACGAGGAGGACATACGCGTTGAAAATAAACTTTTCTGCACCTGACTCAGTCTAGGCCTAGGCCTAAGGGCGAGTACAGAGCGACAGAAATGAAATGAACTGGACTGAGATTTTAGTTGAGCTCAGTTCCGTTTCGTCGCTGTTGACGCGCCTTAACACGATTTGTTCGTTACTGCCGGTTGTTTTGCCAGTTGTGTTGGTGCTATTTTCAGCGAATTGTCGGTCAAATCGTCGGTCATTAGTGTGGAGGTCAAAAGGTCGCAGTCATGACGTCAAGCCGTCGCGAGTCGTCGGTGATCGCCGTTGCGTTGCTGCTGCTGCTGAGCGTTGCCATGGCAACGACGCCGCCGCCGTCCAATTACGAACAGCATGGCTTCGATCTGACGTCCTTCTGCGCCCACGCGTGCCGGTACGGTCGCGGGGGAACATATGCAAGTGCGGTATGGACAAGTTCTCCGGCAAGAGAGGTGCCGAGTTTGACGACATTCGCCGTGGAAGTGAGACACTCCCCGATGGTGGCAGTAGTGATGGTGACAGATCATGGCAGTAGGCCTATGTGGCTTCACGGTGGATCGACAACGACGACCAGTGACAATCTGTCTGCTCTACAAAACAACTTTTTGCGAGCTGAATTGACCGGGTGCAGCTATACGCCACAGTTTTGTTACCATATGGACGAGTTGTCATGTTTAAAACATAGACATCAATGTCGGTGATAATTTGCAGCGGAAACGGGGTTTAGGCGGAGCAGGAAGTTGCAATCTTTCCGTTAGACAGCTGCAGATTTCTGACGGAGAAAATTATAAATGCAGAGTTCATAGGATCCTTGAGAAGTCTTTGAAAGTCCTTGAATTTTGAAAAAAATTTCAGGCCCTTGAAAGTCCTTGAATTTGAATGTTCCATACTTTGAAATTTTTGCATATTAAAATTTTGAAGAAAACATTCTTGTAAAATTTGGCATTTCACCATTTGTCTGTTATCTGCTTTTATTATTAGTGCAGCATTTGTGAGTACACTAAAGTATATATTTTACTCTAAATTTTGATGTAGCGCGAGTATGATATGTCTTTTATCAATACTTTTATACTTGAAAGCTGCAACTGTAGGTCCTTGAGAAAATTAAAATACAATTTGGGGGTAAAAACCGCCATTTTAAAAAAAATTAAAAGCGAGATTTTGAGCAGGGTTCATAGCAAAGTGAAAGGACAAAATTCAAGGACACAGCACAGCGCCAGGGTCCAATAGAAATTTTCGCGACTATAGTTTTCTGGGGACGGACCACAGCTTCAATCTAGCTCAAGAATATTTTTATGCCTTGTTGATTTTTGGCCGACCGTACTAATTCGGTCGCGTTTATGGTACGATGTGTGGTCCGTCTGTTTGTGTAACGTATGTGGTATCGTGGCTAAATGGTACGTCGTACAGAAGAACTGCCTGAAGAAGCAAACCAGGTAGCTTATCAATTCGGACCCCTAACTGGATACTGACTTCACTTGCATTGCGAATTGCGGCCAAAGGTTTCGATCATTTAGCGGAAATAGTGGCATGGTTACTATTGACAGCCCATATATAAACTTACCATGCAAACGTACGCCCTATTTAACGGTAGCCTACCATCTTCAACCCAAAAATGTGCGTTCTTGCCTGCCCACAAATTGCATGACGCATTACGGCCAAAATACGGTCGGCTATACTAGCGACAGCTGGGCTTTTTGTTAGATTTTTTCTAAGCCATTTGATAAGCTAGTCTTTAGTCAAAATTCGAGACCGCAAATTTACTCCTAAGTCTCCACTCCGAATTTATATATCAATATATACGGGGTGGACCAAAAAAACGGCACAAAGTTTATGGCACCATAATTTTGCAACCCTACATCACAGAGTCATGCAGTTTTCAGCAAAATGTTTCGAAATTTTTTACATGAATAAAGTCAGTGTTTAAATACCGCAATTAAATATTTTTTGTGTTTGCCGCTGGCAAGTGAACTATTCAAAAACAGTATTACTTCAATGTACCTTGGTCCATAAAAACATGCTACTATTATCTTTGAATAGCTCCGTCAAACACTGGCCGATTTTAATAATTTTTAACATGTGACATGAGGAAAAGCCTTGATGCAAACGACTGTAGTTTTGGTCACCTCACCTTAATGTTGTCGCTACACTAGGTACCTTGTGAAATGCAGAAGTCGTAATTTGGCCATTGACAACAATGAATTCATACTGGGTAGCGCACGCATCGGCTCAGAAATTTTTAACTGAATAGCGACAAATACGATTGACAACTATTGTATCTCAAAAGTCACACGTGTCACATCAAATCCTCTTCATTACAGCATATGCTCAAAATGTTCTCCTCCAGCATGAATGCAAGCGGTAGACGTTGACACCACTTGCCAACAGCACGTTCAACAACTGCGTGTCTCACAGTGGCCCACTCGCTGTTTATGCGTCATTTCAGTTTGTCGACTTACGATTCTAAAATGAAGACAAAGTAACAGATTTTCAATGATTTTGTCGTTTTAGTAATTTTCTGAGCCGATGCGTGCACTACCCAATATGAATTCATTGTTTTCAACGGCAAAACTACGACTTCTGTCTTTCACAGAATAGTGTAGCGACAACATTATTGTGAGGTGGCCAAAACTATAGACATTTGCGTAAAGTTTTTTTAAGTGTCGCATGCCAAAAAGTATTAAAATCGGCTAATGTTTCACGCAGCTATTCAAAAAATAAAAGTGGCACGTTTTATAGACCGCAGTGTCGAGGGTAATACTGTTTTTGAATAGTTCACTTGCCAGCGGCAAAAACAAAAAATATTTAACTGCTGTATTCAAACACTGATTTCAGTCATGAAAAGAATTTCTTTCGCAACATTTTGCTGAAAACCGCATGCCTCTGTGACGTACGGTTACAAAATTATGGTGCCATAAACTTTGTGCCGTTTTTATTGAACCACCCTGTATATATAGGCCTATATATATCAATATCATGCAATGAACTGAGATTACCAATGAATGAATAATGGAAGCTATTCATATGCGGTAGTACATGCATTTATAGTACGCAAATATTCATGACGTAAATATATCTGAGTCACTCATAGATAGGCAAATATGTCTAGTCTGGCCTTGAAGCAAATTCAAGCAACGTAGGCCTATTGCTTAGGGTGTTGTGTGTCTCATGACAGTTGACTTTTCAGCCAATCGTTATGCAGACATTGGTCGCGTTTTTCATCACCCAACAAGGCGTTTCCGTTAGGTGACGGTATAGGTCTACCGTTGTTACATGTGTAGGCCTAGTTGTACCAAGTTGGTAGATCAGACTCCAATTGCCACCAACTTGACGCAGATGTGACAAAAATTGCAGTTATTTTCCACACAAACAACTAACGTTCCGATAAGGAAGACTTGCCCCAAACAAGAAAATAGGGGCATACCGTGGACATCAACTATAGCTGGCCTAACACTTTCTGTTAGGCGACAAAACGCGACTTATGTCACTGGCCGAAAACACCCTCAAGTGATGTGTGCATGTCAGAATCTCAGTTTGATAGCCTACGACATCGATATCGAGGGTAACTTGATTCTGATCAACAGACAGTGTGTCAGTTTGTTTACAATGATAGTTCTCGAACATTATCAACTTTTTCACAAAGTAAAAACACTAACTTTGTCTAGTCTAACGTTAGTATAGGCTATAACATTACGCCAAGTACATTTCGATGATACTAAAGATATATAATGAACTAGAAATTTGTGACAGAACCCAACATGAGTCCGCCCGGCGCCGTAAGTCCGATTGGGGAAAAATTTATGGGGTTGAAGTTCCCCAGGTAGCAAAGTCAGATGGCCCGAACTCAAATGCATTAGCATATACGCCAAACGCGCATTGTCGACTTAGGGTAAGTTAACATGCTCGCCTGTAACTTTTTTGTTAGTTGACCAATTTTTTTGCCGAACCCCGAAGGGATCTCCGTCATTCAAGTTTGTTTCTGATTGTCGATATCTCGATCGGTTTTTAAGGTATTCGCGATCAAGGTCGAAATTTGTTCTAAATCGCACCGATTTTTGCACTACACTAACCAAATATACTAGATAAAAACTTTTTGTTTAATATACTTGGACCAACTAAGCAAACTACCATCACCATGACCTAATAATTCGTTTCTCTTGGTTCAAAAGTGTTTTTCGAAGTTCTTGGTGAGATTTTCAATGCATGTTTTTTTTAAAATAAAAATGCTGAGAAAGTGAAAAAAGTTTTAAAAACGTAAAAACCTGGCAAGAATAAAAAACGTAAAATGTGCAGTGTTATAACTATTTATAATCTAATACCTCGTTTACACGATCAATTATAACTTCAATCGAGCGCGACGGTTGAAACGTCTCGCATCTGTTTATAACACGCACGTCGCAGTCTAACACAGTTATGAAATAAATCTAAATTTGTTTTAACTGTCAACAGTGTTTTTAGTTTGTTATAGGCCTACCTAATTTATTCATTATTTCTATTTTAATATGTAACAAACACTCGCGACAAACGCGCGAGAACAATAATATAGAAAAACAGTGAAAGAAAAACTGCAAACATTACTAAGGTAAACAAAAGAAAAATACAAAATACATGATAAACAGACTACAAATAAACAAGCTAATAACAGTTGCTTAATAAAATTCTATTGATAAATGTCCGTTTGTGCAGTTCAGATGTTACATGATCTATTAATAAACCATGATACTTAAACCATGTTGAACGACGTAGGCCTATATTTTTAATACCGCTATCGTATCGACATCGCGACATTTGGTCACGTCGTATCGATATCGCATATCGAAATCGAATCGAAATCCCGACTCATCACCAGTTTTAAGCCACATTAACAGCGGTCTCGCTTGCTTGACGTTGCTACAGCCTAGCATTGGCCTACAATGAATGGCACATCGTGACATTAAGTAGGACCAGGCTGTGGGCAACGCTATGTGCTTACACCTGTATAGGCTAGTATATGTCGTGGAGTTTTATACGTAGTTTTTGTAAACAATTATGGCGCTAGTTACGGATAATATTCACATCGACGAACTCATATCTGCTAGTCTAGGTACGATCAGCTGATCTCTCAGATTACGAGATGATTCACACGCTGCGTTTGATAGCAACTGTATTATGACGATTTGTGTACTGGGCGGCGGTATGCCTGATAGATAGATGGGAGGGTGGTTAGATGCCCTCTTCTTACAATTTTTATCTCCGCCTAGCGAACGTAGCCATTGGCGGAGATAATGTATTCACTCTGTGCGTGTCGTTCTGACTGCGTGTCTGTGCGCAGCGTCGTGACGTCATTGCATTAACGACGTCATTACGTCACCGTCAGATTGTGATGTCTATGACGTCACCACCAGCAACGCCTGCAGTGAGAGCTACAAACGCAATAGCCAATGTTGTAGCAATAACATTAAGAAATAAGGAATAAATTACAAAAATGCGTTGAAATTATTATTTTGTAAAAAAAATTCACTTGACGGAGATTGCGCATTCTTACGAGCGTCTTTCAGTCTAAAAATGCAACGTAGCCTAAGCTGAACAACTAACAACGGCGTTTATAGTAGTAGTGCGTAGTCGTGACGCGATAGTACAGTGCTCACTGGAAAATGACAGCTTAAAAGATTGATATTGAAAACGGAAGCCACGAAATCTATAGGCACTATGTTTAAAAGGTTGAAAAGTGCGTAGACTGTACTTAATACTACTTATGACTTATGACGTGAATCCATTTTAGACTGCAGCTATGGGGCGTTACCTGCCATATGAGCTTCCCTGCCATCCGACACAGGTGAACGCGCTGGGCCTTAATCCCAGACTGGCGTTCGGTTTACCTATAGACTCGAGAGAGAGAGGCTGAGTTGACCAGGATGGTTGTTTACATAACGAGATAGTTTATCTGTTCAAAGACAGTCACTTATCCAGGTAGGTTAAATCGTGTCTGGCGTAGAGTAACTACTTTGACACAAAGCGTGTTCAAAATTTCTCCAAAGTATGCGCATGGGAGTTCGAGACTCCCGAGAGCGTAATATACACTGTGTCTCACAAAAACATTCCCGACATTTTCGACTGTAACTTGAAAACCAATTACCAGATTTTGATAATTTTTGGTATAAGTATTTCTGACACAACTTGCCATCAAAGGACCATTTATTTTTCCACCTCACCAAACGATTGTTTCTGCACTACCTGGGGAAAACACAACCAGCAAAATATCACTTTTTTATCCAATGTAATATGATTGCTTAATTAACATAACGCATAAAACACATTCTGTTCACATTTCTGTCATTCTGGCTGACATTTCATCCAGCTGTCTTTTTTAACTGCCTGCAATAAAATTTCTTAAAGTGTTGGCCCACTATTCGAACACAGGCAAGGAGACGCTTTCTCCACTCATTGACAGCAGTATCGATAATGTTCTGCTCCAGACTAATCCAGGCTGTACCAGTCACTTCTTGACTTCACAAACATTCTTAAACTTTATCTGGTAAACACACTGCTGCATGACAGTCAAACCTTGTAATAGACCAGCTGTTGGGGCCACAGGTTAAGATAGATGTAATTTGTCGACGTTTTTCATTCATTTTAACACGTATTATGCTTGGTCTGATTTCCCCAGGTAGTGCAAAAACAGACGTTGGGTGAGGTGAAAACTAAAACATTTTTAATAGCCAGTTGTGTCAGAAATATTTCTGCTAAAAATTATTAAAATCTGCTAATTTTTCTTTAAGTTACGATCGATAATGTCGGGAATGTTTTTTTCGTGTTTTCTGTTTATTTCAACACATATTTCGCTTGATCTGATTTCCCTAGGTAGTGCAGAAGCATACATTGGGTGAAGTGGGAAACTAAACGGTCATTTAATGGCAAGCTATATCACGAATATTCATACCAAAAATTTTTAAAATCGGGTAATTGGTTTTTAAGTTACAGTCGAAAATGTCGGGGATGTTTTTAGACACAGTGTAGTTTGTGTTGGCATTGTGATCTAAACGACTGTTGAAAATGTAGGTCAATGTGCTTTTCGCAGAACGAACAACGGGATTAACCGCGTGCAGAACGAAAATAACATTTAATTCACTTTCGCCCTTAGGCTTTACAGGTAATGTTTTCCTAGCGAAAACGAAACAAAATATTTGAAAACAAAACAACTTTACTTTAACACTGGCGCTGGATCAAAGCTGTAACGAGAAACAATATAATTATTGTGTGTATCTATGTTAAAGCGGGTCTACCCGAAGCGGATGATATTGACATTGAACAACTGGACAGATTCATTAATGATCCTTCGACGCAAATGTACGTATGTACACATGTAGTAGTAGTAGGCCTATATTGTACTTTAAACTTACTAATTTATACATATTGCTATGTTATATATCGTGAGTTGACGATTCATGTATTAGCTTAATGTAGAATTTTATCGAGATGCTTTAGGCCTATTTCTTGCAAAATGTAGTGTACTTTACTGAACGATTGTAAATATCTCTTAATTTGTTGTCGATTTTCATTTACTGATATTTCCAAATAGACGGTCTGCGCTACTGTCAGCTAATTAAGACTCCCGGGGTCCCACGTTGTCTCAATCCGGTCCCAGTTTCTGTTGCAATTGCTCGTTTTGCTGCACAAATATTGCCGGTTTTCGATCAAATTCCCCGTACATTGAAACGTAAAGAAATCATTTTGACGATAAATGTTGAAAGCTGACGAATTAATGCAGCTGAAATGTTGGCTGCCGTCTTTTCAGACCGAACTGCGAAGAAGACGAAGCAAGAGGTGACATTGTTCTGCCGCCGCCGACTTTGTTTGCTGACAGCAGTCAGGTACTGGTCTATACCAATGTCCTGATCACTAATACTATGATTGCAATTTTAAGTCATCTCACCTCTCAATCTTTCAAAAAAACTATCCTTTCTTCTTTTTATTTGCTTCCTTCTCCTTACTTCTATTCTGTTTTTTGGTTTTCTTTGTCATTTTTTTCGTTGTCAGCGGGGGTCCAAGTGCGAGGAAAAATGATAAGAGAAAAAGAAAAAAAGTGAGTAAATGAGATTAATAAGGAGGAAGTAAAGGTTCCTTCTTCAGTTTTTAGAACTCGGTTGCTACGGTATCTATAGGCCTACCAACAATAGGCTATATATGGCGTCAAAATGAATAACATCGTACGAGGCTGCACATTAGAATAAAGTGAAAAAGTAGGCAAAATTCTTTTAAAACAAAAAGTTAATTGATTTTAAAAAATGACACAAAAATCGTTTAAGAGCGTTTATTTTGTCTGTGATATTTGCAGGTATCGGTAGCGAGTTCGAATTGGACCGGTACCGGACTTAATTGGATGCAGCAATGGATCGATAGGACTTCATCTGAAAGTAACATCATCAATCATAATACATTCAACAGTCCGCCTAGCAACGTACAGCAGTCGCAAGAGACAGTGCACACTGAGGGCATTGACAGACTGGGCATTATTCATCATCAGCAGCAGCAACAGTTGCAGTTGCAGCAACATGTTGCGAACAATTCTGCGGGCAACTTACACCAAGCGAGATTAAGGTATCCAGTTTCTGTAACCAGTAACTTTGCGGCAGAGGTGCAGGAAAAGGACAGTTACCCGGTTAACCCTTTCCTAAATATTCCGCTGTCGGAAAAATCGGAAAATGTTTTGTTGTGCAAAAATTTTCGTCCAGAAATGCAATTTTTGAAACTGAAAACTTTCCACTTTTAAACAATTTGCGAAAAAAATAATATTTTGAGCTCGAAAGTTCAAGCATCCGTAATTTTCTGTGTCGGAAAATTGCAACTTCCTGTCTTTACCCACGCCTCCGCTGGCGTTAACAAAAGATTAAATTATTTGCTGATTTGTAAAATAGCGACGGTTGTTCCGTATGTTGTAAACAGCCAGAAACAACCGGAAGCCACAGTGACGAATGAAAACAGTGATAGACTGGGCGTGTTTCGCTCAAACGTTTCTGTCCAGTCTGCCATCAGCCTGGCGGACTTGCTAATGGCAACAAGTTCGGAGTCTGTTGCTATGCCGGCTATGGTCACCGATGTACGACCTCCTGTTGACCCGACCAAGATTCCAGCCAATCGACTACGAGATGGACCATTGAAGTAAGTCATCTTAATGTATCGTATTGGTGTGGTGTGTGTTTTTACGCGAGAAAACAGCTACTCCTTTCAGCGCGTGTTAGCCATCGCAATTCTGTCCGTCCGTCCGTCTGTCTGTCAGACGGGTGGATTAGTCAAAAACGGTGCAAGCTAGGATCACCAAATCTTCACCATCGGGTGCCTGGAAGACTCTAGTTTCAGAAACCGTGAAGCTTTTCCATAAATTCGAAGGGGTCACCCCGAACGAGGGCGTTAAATGAGAAAGGTGGGCATAATTTGCGATTTTTGGCCAATAAGTCGCTATATCTCAGTAACGGTGCGAGATAGGGCCTAGGTTACTATTAATCACTAATAGGAAGTCGTACACTGGCTCTCGATTGGCGCCGAATTCAATGACCTTGAATGACCTTGAACGCCAAAATAG
>Ga0209367_1003087_pt1 | contig 22448 bp, 10 predicted proteins | sample WorMetLIZISLAND2_FD_187412 | JGI IMG/M metagenome (GOLD analysis project Ga0209367, IMG submission 187412) | Marine gutless worms symbiont microbial communities from Max Planck institute for Marine Microbiology, Germany - Olavius geniculatus... ... | reverse complement strand
AATCGCGATAGACGGAATGACTATCCGATTTTGAATATCTTCATCCGTTTCGGAGATATTCGCCGCCGAACTTCGAAGTCGTCCGAAATCGGGCCAAATTTTGCATGTTTTTGGCCCCTGAAATTTTGGACCGGCATTATAAAACAGGGCCCAGTACTGACCATCTTGCAAAATTTCACGCCGGTCGGCCCACGCATCTCGGAGATCTCGCGTTGACAAAAAAATAAACATCAGCAGTAAAACATAAGTCCTTCCGAAAACTATCGTTTTCGGGCGGACTAAACAGCACAAATTACAATTTAATAATTCAAACTTTACCATTACACAGTCAGCAAAGTTCTTCTGACATTGTGTAATGGTGATGTTTGAATTATTAAATTGTGATTTGTGCTGTTTTATAGCTGTCACCCTTACACTGTATATAAACTAAACGGTTTTTTTCATAAATATTTGCAGTTTTATTGCCGTTGGAAGTAATCTGGAGCTGACTAAAATCTGGCAGTAGAATAACCACAACAACTACACTGTGTCTCAAAAAACATCCCCGACATTTTCGACTGTAACTTGAAAACCAATCATCAGATTTTAATAATTTTTGGTACAAATATTCCTGACACAACTTGCAATCAAATGACCGTTCAGTTTCCCATCTCACCCAGTGTGTGCTTCTGCACTACCTAGAGAAAGCAGATCAAGCGAAATATGTATTAAAATAAACAGAAAACCTGAAAAAACATACCTAACATTATCGATCGTACCTTGAATAAGGATTAGCAGATTTTAATAATATTTGGCAGAAATATTTCCGACACAACTGGCTATTAAATGTATGTTTTAGTTTTTACGCGCGAAAGCAGGATGCTTCGCGCGTCTTAGCCATCGTCTAGGCGTCTGTCCGTCTGTCCGTCTGTCCGTCCGTCCGTCCGTCTGTCACACTCGTGATCTGTATCAAAACGGTGCAAGCTAGGATCACGCAATCTTCACTGTGCTGTCTCAAGGTCTCTAGTTTATCGTGACAAAATTTCGTGCCACTGGGTGCAGGGATTCCCCTTGAACTAGGGCGTCAAAGAGGGGTACCCCCCTAAAAGACGTCATTTTGCCGTTATTGGCTCGAATAATGTGAAAACGGTTGCAGATAGGTACATACATGCTGCTTATCATAACAAGCACTGCTGACAGGCTTTTTGGATTTACTAACATCGATGACCTTGAACGACCCTGAACCCCTCAAAAAGAGGTTTTTAGTGAATTTTTCGCAATTTTTGGATGCAGCGCACATTTCAACACTGAATTTCGACGAAATGGCTGGAGATAGACCAAGACAATTTGCGTACGAAATTTTCAGCATTCAACGTAGATTTTAGCAGTCCAAGTCCCGACCCACTAGGTTCAAGGAGGCCGGCGCAGGCGGGCGTCAAAGACAGCTACCCCCTAAAAAGTGGTTATTTTACCGCTATTATGGCGTGTAGCGTGAACCTGGTTGCAGATAGGCACAGACATGCTGCTATCATAACAAGCACTGGTGACAGGCTTTTTTAATTTATCATTATGAATGACCTTGAATGACCTTGAACTCTAAAAATATTGATTTAACGTGATTTTTTGGCGATTTGTGGCGATTTTTGTCTGCAAAAGAGTGAATTACGACGAAATGGATGGAGATAGACTAAGATTACCTGCGAACAGAAACTGCTATAGGCTTTCGCGCGTCTCGTGAGTTTTTCTCAAATTACTTGTCATTTCACCCAACGTCGGCTTTTGCACTACCTGGGGAAAGCAGACCAAGCACACTCAGCGTGTTCGGAGTCGAGGGGGGAGTAACGCCGACCTCAAACAGAAAGCAGATACAAGACATCGGTGCTGAGGTAGCTAGAAATGGCAAAGTCAAAAAATCGGAATTTTACCCCCCCCCAAAAAAAATTGTGTAAGGGTAAGGTGTTACCCAAACTGAAGAGGGGGAATCGACAACAGAATATCGTGTAAAAAAATCATAAAGATCGGTCCGGTCAAACTTCAGTTGCATGACGGCGAAGTTCTAAGACTGCAATGACCGGGCAAATTGGACTTTACGCCATTTTGAACCGCACGCCGAATTTGACCAGAATTAGATAGGGGCCTACAAAGCTGAAACTTGGCAGTGTTTTTTTACTGAGCCATTGTGTATAAATATTCGGAAAATGGGCCCGACGGCATTGTAACTGAGGTCGCTAAGTAGGCCTAACGCCAAAGTAGACATTTCGTGCCAAAATCGGCCCCCCTGACGTGTTAAAATATTGTTTCGTCGATCTTTTACTTATCTCAAGAAAAACGGGTTTGAATATTGTTGTGCAAAAAGCAAAAACATCAGAAAAATTTTGACCCCCAAAATTTAAGGATACATCTGTCCACCATCCGCTGCAAACAGCAGATCGTTGTAAATGTTGATGGCTGCGGTTTCCGTGCTGTGGAAGCGGCGGTACGCAGACTGGGTCTTCGTCATCAGGCCGTTGCTGTCAAGGAAGGTTTGAAGTCGACGCTGGACGACCCTCTCTAATAACTTAGAGAGAAACGACAAATTCGACACCGGCCGGTAGTTCTTTAGCTTGCTGGCATCAAGACCATTCTTCTGAAGCAGAGGGCGAACATCACTTTCTGTTGATGTTCCAATACGCTTTCACGTTATACTCGTGTTACGACATGATTGTACGTAAACCTACGTCTTATTTAGCTTCACTGTCTTCCATTATACTACTAACCGTCTGTTGACAGACCTGAGTACTAGGTAAGGGACTACAGTACACGATACATCTGTGAGATGGGTTACCGGTATGCCTTCAGTTTCGCATAGTTGCAAGTTGATCTGCATCATACTGGACCGACCGGACTGGTGGTCTACATCACGGCAGTTGCTGTCCCCCATTGGTAACTTGAATGCATTAGTTTTAAGTGCATTGTTGTACTATGTCGGCCCTTATTGTCCGGCAAGCGTCATGCTCTACCAGACAGAGGCTTCGTTAGTACTTTAACCGCGCGGTTAGTACAATTAAGCTGATGTATATCGAGCAATGTGTCGACAAAAGCGTGTTTGTTCAATGGCTGTAGAATTATTACAAATGGTGGCGCTAAAAATAACTGAACGTGATCGAAGCCCCATAGGCTAACATTATACCGTTATAGCAGGCTGCATGTGCGCGTAGGCCTACTCTCTACGTTCTTCGAATCCTACGAGCTCATGGCATGCCCCAGGCTTTTTAGCTGAACTTTAGTACTCCGATCTATCGCTGTTGCAAAATTGCTCTATGCCTCGCCCGCTTGGTGGGGCTTTGCTAATGATTCCGAGGCTTCTACCAGACGAGCTGGCAAATCAAAAAATACCGATGATTCTCTGCCCACTGTGGCTGCGCTCTGTGAACGTCGACTGCTATCACCCGAGCACAGTACACCATAGTGCAATTTTAGCTATTTTGTGTTGTAGGCCTACACAAGACTCTCTTGAACAGAGTCTATGGGCTGGGGCGAATTAAAAGTAAAATGCGTCGGATTATTTTACGTAACATATTCAAGATGCTAAAAAGGTTCTGCAAGATCTGCCATTTTTGCAACATTTAAAAATTTTTTTACATGTAACCACGACTTTAAACATCGTAGTCATGGTTGTCATTGCGCCAAAGTTTTATGATAGTGCCGCACCAGCACATAATATTTTATGTTTCAATTTATTTCGTTAAATCCACGTAATTAAGTTTAATTAAGCGCAGTTGTTTCACACTGATGAGATGGAAGAAAGCTACCGGGCGTACCGACGTTATCTCGAAGTCTCGAAGACAGCACATCAGTAACGTTAGATCGACATTCGCACTGTCAAGTAGTTTGGAACGTCGACAGGCACGTGACCGCAGGATTCGATGACGTCACCGGATCTGATGATGACGTTAATTCCCACGGACGAACGAACGACTTTGTTGTGCGTCACATTCTATTCGCGTCAACTGTCATCCGCGAAGCGCGAACTCCATGCAACGATGGTGTTGTCTCGAAACGTCGGTTTCACACCTAGCTGGCGTGTCGCGTAGCGGCGTCTTGGCAGCTAGAGAGCACAGAAGCATTTGTTCACCTAAAGTTTAAGCTGCCAGTGTCGTGGGAAATTTGTCGCACCTGGAAAATTTTTCCCACCTCCATATTGTCATAGTGTAACTAACAATAACCCTAATCTTAACCCTAATCCCAACCCTAAATTTAACCCTATCCTTAATCTTAATCCTAACCCGTACTGCTGTGTGCGAAAATAATTTTCCGGTGCGACGAATTTTCCACTACACCGGAAAATTGTCGGAAATTTTCTTGTCTTCAAAATATTTTAGTCCAAAAAAAATTTGAGGCTGACTACTCACATTTTTGGTGGAAATTTTGAAGCAAAATTAAAATATTAATCACTCATGATCTCCACTGCTAAAAATTTGCAGCTGTCTGTCAAAATTCTGTCGGAAATTTATAGCATCTGTCGGAAAATTGTACGTTTCTGCCTCGCTTATTTGTAGATAGGTTACGTAATACCCCGTTTACACAAGGAAAAGATTAGCAAAGATGAAAGAAACGTATTCAATATGCACGTGCACGACGTGTGCTTTAAGTTTGTTTCATGTTTGCTTCATGTGTGCTTCTTCGTGTAAACGAGGTATAACTCACCGTCAATAATCCACATTCCCTAGACACTCTAAGTTTCAACGAAAACCCGCATTACAGGACAGAATCGCAGCCAGTGACTGATAGAGTCGTCCTGGAGGTGAAAAGTGAACGTAATCCGTCAACGTTGTGAGGAACGCTGTCATAATCAGTTGATAATGCTTTCACGACATGTTTTTTTCAACTGATCAAAGTGAAATATACTTAATGTTGATCATTTGGCCTGATTTATTTTGGACTTAGCTAATTTTGTTCACAAAACATGCGTTAAAAACAATCCCTTAAAATAGCTTCATCCATAGACGTAATGTGTATCCGGTATCCGCAAATTTGCAGCGTACGCAGAAAAAAAACTCAAATCGGATATCTAGCAAATTTTATAGCAATATCTGGCTTTATTCAAAACTTGTTACTATTAAAACATTAAAATGCATTTTATGTGTTACACAAGTAAGTAAACTGCCGTTTAGGCATAAAATAGCAATGCTGATCGTTGCATTTTACACACAGCGCGAAGAGCAAATCTATACGAAATCCTGAGGATGTCCATGTCCATACGGCGGTACGTTGAGCACCCGAAGGGCTGCCGGATCAATATTTTGTGCCATGAAGATATGTTCATTAGCGTGTGCGTGATTTCGCAGTAGACAGATCTTGGGGAACGCCAGGCGGAGCATTTTGAGATAACCTAAAACAGTTTTCAACACACTTCGTAAAATAATTCATTTTGTGGCGCAAAACACGCGCAACTTTATTTACTGATAAACACCAAAGCAAAAGAAAACAGACAGACATAAATCTACTGTTATAGTTGCTGTTTTTTTGTTTCACATGTCAAAATCCTCGGTGGGATTTAAAATTTCCAGTTTCTTCTGCATACCGATAAGCCTCTGCTGACGTCGAGGCCCTATAGAGTCACAGATCGTAGGTCATAAAGCATTTGGTTGATAAGCTTTTGGTTCGGTTGTTGCTGGTTGCTGGTGTCGGCCGTTCGCTCTCATCCGTTGAAAACTCAGTCGAGCATCGTAGGTAAATGAAGCCTACGGACTAGATATGCACTAGCTAGCCGCCCGCGTGCCGCTATAGCCACCAACTAGACCACGCTTCGCTGCAATTTATGCTTTCCGGTTTCAGCGACACTCTTAAAGCACGCACGGTCACTGAACCCCTTCTTTATAGCTTTATATATCTGTTTTTCTTCAGGCTCATTTGCCCGACTGTTTCTGCAACGGCCAGCAGCGTATAAAACTATTCCTTTGGATCTGAATGATTTTTATGCTCCCTGATTCTTTCTGAGACTTTGGCACTTTATAAATTATTTACTTACTTACTTCCTTACTTATTATCGACTGGTTTTTACGCAAATACGATGTAACTCAAGTACCACGTAAATTGAAACATTTAGTAATTGAGCATTATGTCAACATATGCGGTATAATAGTGAAGTGTGCTTATCTCATAACTAAACTTATTTGGTTATTGATTGCTAAACAGTCTTGTTATTGTCCACTGGCTTTTACGCAAATACCATATAATTCACTCATTTGCATATTTTGGGAAAACCAACAAATTGATTGATGCACATGGAAAGCTTTCACTTTCATCATAATTTCATTCTTTGAACGTTTTGTGCTAAGTATTGAGACAACGAAGATACGAAAATACGAAATCAATCAGCTCAAATATTTTATAGACGTCACGACACGTCATGGTTAGTGGGAGAACTAAGGTTGGGTGTGTCCGTTCGTTACAATTCAAAATGTAACTTTGAAAAATATTTAACTAAAGTCACAAATATGTAAATATAGTAAATATACAAAAACGCAAACAAGAGTTGTTGCTGATATTGATCAGAGTTATATATCAGCGAAAATGCCTGTGACCTGGGCAATGAATGACGGCGCGTTTCGCCGCCTGGCGAGGAATATTAAAGCAAAGATTTCGACCACTCAAAAACACGACAGCCTTGCCTCATTGAGCGGTTAGCACTAGCAATTTAACCTCACCCGCTCTCCGGCGATCAGCATTATTGGCGAATGGCGATATAGATGAACTCATAATGACAGGCATATTTTGTAATTTTAGTCTGTTATCATTTTATTGTGATTTTCTTCTTAGTAGGCCTAACTGAGAAAACAAAAGAACTTTTGGCATAAACATTTTGCCATGAACACAGGGCTACAGCGCGCCTGTGATGTGTATACGGTTTGTTTTTTTGCTTTTCTTTTTACCACTGTTTTATTGCTTTTATTGCTTTTATTATTTTACCTATGTACCATAGACGTTTTCTGTCTGAAATAAGATTTTATTGATTAAAATTTGATAACTAATATCTTCCGTATTTGTTGCTATTTCGGGTGTATTCTCGTAGATTTATCAATGTTTTAAGGCCTGTGTTTTGCGGAGATTTGCAGCAGATTATACACAAAATTGTAGCTAACCCGCAGATATTTTAAACTTAGTGGGATTTGGCAATTGTTTCTTCGTAAAATTATGTTCTGTTCGAAAATATTGTGCTTAATTTTTTTACATAAATGCATAATTCGGAGTCAGATGAATGCGGCATAAGAATAAAACAGTTGCACGACGACGAAAAGGAGTAAATTTTGAGACAAAAGTAAACTTTTGAGCCCAAATAATCTTCTCTGTCGTAATTTGCAGCCGTCCGTCTAAAAGCTGCAACTTTCTGCTCCCTCGATTTTATAACGCACGACGCCCCTGCTTGCAAATTACTGGGAAGCGTTAATTAAATTGGACAGCGACACTTTAACCGAAATGTCACAGTGGACTTGGAGGAATTATTGCTGATACGCCTAGCTGCTACAGCCTACTGCAACTGCAAGCAAGCGATCGCGTAACATCAGATTAGGCCAATTAGAACATGCCTTTGCTAGTTTGCCTAGCATCGCAAACGTTTGTCAAGACATCTCATTACCGCGCTTGAGTTCATTAGTTTCACCAAAATTTTCGTTGCGGTCTGATTGAAAAATATTTAAAAAATTCGAAATGCGATGGCAACTGTGTAATATTTTTTTGGTGATAAATTGGATAAATTCGTCAAATTACAAAGGTTATCGATTAATTACCGTTTCAACCTCAAGGTTTATTTTAAAAACTGAATAAATTCTTTTGCTTATTTGCGGGATTATGTTTTTTCGGAAGTTTTCACTGTTAGGTGATAAGATATTAAGTTATTAGAGATGAATTTGGGCTGTGGCACAAAAAGAAATGAACGGCGTGTGTGGTTTGTGTTTTTCGAAAAAAATGACAAAAGTCAACAGAGTGTGCCAGTGAAAAAATTTTGAAAATTGGTCAATAATTGGCGAAGATGTGGACAAAAGTAGTGGCACGTTTGTATTTCTCACGGTGTATTGGTCATAAAGCCAATACGTACCTTGGTAGAAAACAAACAACTAATTCAAACATTAAAATATTTTACTGAAAAAAACAAATATTACTACTATGTACTATGTTTGTCATAAATTAAATAGCGTGATAACTAATATCTAATCTTACTTTAAAAATTAGACAAAAAAAGTGAAAAGTGAAGACAAGTCGTGCGTCAGTGTGCATATCGACGCCGATCGTAGGCAGGAGATGAAATTGGATTATTGAGAGTGCTGGTATGCATAAATCCCGGACAAAATATTATCGGCTCGATGGATGATACGCATCGTCGGTCGTGCTGTCATAACGTCAGCTTTGAACCGTTCTTGCTAAACGGCATGTTATTTTACTCAGCTAAAATTACTAGAACGATAATTGCCGATAACGAAAAGTAAGGCCATAGGGTTAAACCCAAACGCGATAAATGCGACAGAGCCAACTGATTTATGCTGCAAGTGTTGCGAAAGAGAGAATCGGAGTGCATACGAAGTTTATCGCCAACTTTTGTGGACTAAGCTATACAAGCGTAAATGGCAAAATCTAAATGCTCTGGGCTACTTATGTTGAGCACCACACTAAAGGTGATGTTTAAAGCTAATTTTGTCACGGTGTTTATTGTTGAAAAACTAAAATAATGTAGACAACAAATCACGAAAAACCGACGATAGTCTTAGATGACCATGTCAGCACGGTCTAACAGCATAAATAAGTGTTGTAACTGAGTCGCTGTATAAAACACGTGATGCGATCATGCGATACGGTATGAAAATTTGACACTCGTAGTCCCAAAGTGGAGTTATGCGCTATGAACGTGCATACGCTGAAATTGAAAACAATTATTTCAATGTTTCTTGTAAAAATTCCGGGACGTTCGGTTTTAGATGGGGCATGGGTTAGCAAATTTTGATTATTTTCTAGCGCGTGTGAACATTTGAAAGGCAGCGCACTCTAAGAATCGAAATATTATGTTATTCCAAAAGTAGATTTTGATTGGTCCAAACTCACATGACAAACTCTATTGTTAGTGAATTAAAGTTCAGGCCCAAGTATTTTTTTTATTTTAAATGTTTTCATCAGTTTCTGAGATATTCGCCGTCGAAGTCTAATGTGGTTCGAAATCGCGTCAAATTTTGCACGAAGAATTATGTTAGATATTAAGTTCAAATTTTCTCACCCCTAAAGACATTTCCTTTTTCAAAACCGCGTTATATGTTCAATCGATAAAACATCTCTTGCACATCAAGAGTCGTCACCTCATCCACATCACATTCCACATCCCAGTAGATTTCATCTTCGTATTCGTAGAAAGCATTAATAATGTAGCGCTGAGGAAAATACGCCTCGATGTCTCTTGGACTGCATACTTTTGCTCCATCTCTTAGGGCGTATAGTAGCATAATGCGATGAGATTCGAGCGTTGCGTTAAGCCGAGCTTTCCCGTTATGATATCGACCCTCGGCGCGAAGCAGCAGGAATTTCTTCAATTGTTTGTCGAACTTCCGGCGAGATCTTTCACTGCCGTGGCTGAGACGGAAGTCCAACATTACGTCAGTTTCTATACACGTCGTTGGAAAATAAAATTAGACCCACGAGCCTACGAGAAAAAAGCAATGTATAATTCTACGAATGCGCAAGAAACAAAGAGGATCGTACTAATTGCGTGGCGAGCTATCAGAAATGTTAAAGGCTAGAGGCTAGACAAAAGATGCGTCAATTCGGCGATTTTCAACCACTTATAGTGCAACAAGTTGACGTCGACTTGTCGCAATTCAACAAGCTGTATGCTGCTGTCGAAAAAAAGTTGAAAGTTTATTAATATTCATTAATCACGTATCACTGCAATTTGAAGTACAACCCAATTCAACATTTTTAATACAGTTGTAGATAAACCGCTACAAAAACTCATACAAAGAAACAAGCATTGTGTTTCAAAAAACAAGCATTTTAAAAAATTTTCTTTGATAACTCCGCAAAACATTGGCCGATTTTAATAATTAGGTTCATTAGCATACAACATCAAAAAAACCTGGCGCAGATGCCCACCTCAATTTAATACTGTCACTACACTACCTTGTGAAATTCATAAGTCGTAGTTTGACCGTTTACAACATTGAATTAATACTGGATAGCGAACGAAAATGATTTGATCGATAATTTGATTTTAACTCATATCACAAACGTTATAAATACATCGTGACAAATCATTGTTTCCATTAATGATTTTGATTTGATTCAAATCATTTTCTGGCAATGTTCCAATACTCTGTCAATTAATTTTATACTTCTGTTAGCCTACGGCATGTACATAAACCTACCTCTTTATTTAGTTTCGCAGTCTTCTATTACTCCCAACTGTCTGTTGACAGACCTATGCACACGATGCACCTGTGAGATAGGCAACAGGTATAATATATGCCTACAGCTTCGCATAACTGCATGTTGACCTGCATCATACTGGACCGACCGGACACTAGTGGTCCATATCACAGCAGTTGCTGTCCACCGTTGTTAATTTGAGTGCATTGTTGTACTATGTCGGCCTTCTTTGTCGGGCAAGCGTCATGCTCTAGTGGACAAAACTGCGCTAGTAAACCTACATTAGCCGTGCGGTTAAGCAATTATTAAGCAGTGTGCATATCGAACAAGATGTCGACCGAAGCGTGTTTGTAGAATGCCTGTGGAATCTGCATCATTATTATAATAATGGTGGCGTTAGTAAAATAATTAGACGAGGCTAAAAGCGCCGAGATCGACGCGCCGTACACAGGCGTCGAAGAAAATAGTAAAGAAAAAATGGGGGTTAAGATATTTACTCCTAATCCCATAAATTTGCCGTGACAAAACACATCGATACAGTCAATGGCAGGCTGCATGTGCACGTAGCCTATCTACGGTCTTCGAACCCTACGCACACGTCCCTGTCCACAAAACTACAAACTTTCCTCTAAAATAAACAACACTGATAAGTGCATTTGTATCTATCGTATGTAAGTTGTACTGTTGTACAAAGACAATTTTAGCTTTTTAGCTCGCCAATTGTTGTGCATTGTGTCTAAGGGGCCGCTGAATCTGCAGGACCTGAAAAATTTGCCAACATTTTCTGCAACTTTTTCAAACGAAATTACGTGACGTCGTAGGCATGTTCGTCATCGCGCCGAAGTTTTATAATAGTGCCGTTAAATCCACATAATAAATTAATAATAAATAATAAATTTTGCATGCTTTGCGATATGGGATAAAGCTACCATGCAGCTTATCTCAAAGTCTTGGAATCGGTCGAAGACGGGGGATTCGATCAATAACGTTAGATCGACATCCGCGCTGTCAAGTAGTTCGAAACGTCGACAGGCACGTGACTGCAGGATTCGATGACGTCACTGGATTTGATGATGACGTTAATTCCCACGGACGAACGACTTTGTTGTCCGTCACATTCTATTCGCATCAACTGTCATCCGCGAAGCGCGAACTCCATGCAGCGAGGGTATTGTCTCGAAACGTTGGTTTCACACCTAGCTGCTGTGTCGCGTAGCGGCGTCTTAGCAGCTAGAGGACAGAGGAGCATTTGTTCACCTAAAATTTTGAGCTGTCGGAAAATTGTCGGAAATTTTCTTGTCGTCAAAATACTTTTGTCCAAAAAAATTTGAGGCTGATACTCACATTTCTGGTGGAAATTTTGAAGCAAAATTAAAATATTGATCACTCACGATGTCCACTGTTGAAAATTTGCAGCTGTCTGTCGGAATTCTGTCGGAAATTTATAGCATCTGTTGGAAAATTGTAAGTTTCTGCTACGTAATACCGCGTTTACACAAGGAAGCATACATAAAGCAAAGATGAAAGAAACGTATTCAATATACACGTGCACGACGTGTGCTCTAAGTTTGCTTTATGGTTGCTTCAAGTATGCTTTTTCGTGTAAACGGGGTATAACTCACCGTCAATAATCCGCATTCCCCAGACACTCCAAGTATCAAAGAAAACCCGCATTACAGGACAGAATCGCAGCCAGTGACTGATAGAGTCGTCCTGGAGGTGAAAAGTGAACGTAATCCGTCAACGTTGTGAGCAATGCTGTCATAATCAATTAATAATGCTTTCACGACATGTCTTTTTCAACTAATCAAAGTGATATATACTTAATGCTGATTATTAGGCTTGATTTATTTCTTGACTTAACTAATTTTGTTCACGTACAACTACAACATGCATTAAAAACAATCTCCCAAAAAGTGCTATATCTTTAGATGTAATTTGTATCAGCAAATTTGCATCGTACACTGCAACTTTATTTCTAGCAAATTTTCTGGTTTTATTCAAAACAACTATTGAAACATCAAAATGCATTTTATGTGTTACACAAATAAATAAACTGCCGTTTTGGCATAAAATAACAGTGCTGATCGTCGCATTTTACACACAGCGCGAAGAGCAAATCTATACGAAATCATGTCCATGCGGCGGTACGACAAGCACCCAAAGGGCTACCGGATCAATATTTTGTGCCGTGAAGTTATGTTCATTAGCATGTGCGTGATTTCGCAGTAGACGGATCACGGCGAACGCCAGGCGGAGCATTTTGAGATAACCTAAAACAGTTTTAACACACTTCGTAAAATAATTCATTTTGTGGCGCAAAACACGCGCAACTTTCTTTACTGACAAACAGCAAAGCAAAAAAAACAGACAGACATGAATCTACTGTTATCGTTGCTGTTTGTTTTTATTTCACTTGTCAAAATCCTCGATGGGATTTAAAATTTCCAGTTTCTTCTGCATAACGATAAGCCTCTGCTGACGTCGAGGCTCTATAGAGTCAGAGATCGAAGGTCATAAAGCATTTGGTTGACAAGCCTTTGGCTCGGTTGTTGCTGGTTGCTGGTGTCGGCCGTTTACTCTCATCCGTTGAAAACTCAGTCGAGCATCGTAGGTAAATGAAGCCTACGGACTAGATATACACTAGCTAGCCGCCCGCGTGCAGCTATAGCCACCAACTAGACCACGCTTCGCTGCAATTTATGCTTTCCGGTTTCAGCGACACTCTTAAAGCACGCACGGTCACTGAACCCCTTCTTTATAGCTTGATATATCTGTTTTTTTTCAGGCTGATTTGCCGGACTGTTTCTGCAACGGTCAGCGGCGTATAAAACTATTCCTTTGGATTTGCAGCTTTCCAGCTTTGACACTCTTTTGTATAATTATAAATTTTCGTTTGCAGTTCACATGTACTGGTAATGCTGTAGTTAAATATCTTGTCAGTATTGGATTGTGATATATATTCAAAACATCAGTTTATACACGTGTTAATGGCGACGTGCAATGAGTGACACATCGAAAACAGCAAAAATCATAGAAAAGGTGATATCACTCACCATCACATTGTCTAACTGTCACTGTGCTGTTGTATAATTTTGCACAGGGGTCGTCTCGCGGACTTAATTACCTGTTTCAAATTTTGTGTCGATCGGTTGAGGGGTTTCAGATCTGCGCGGGGTCGAATTTTGCCATTCTCCATTGACTTAGCCGGTCGCCATTAACACAGGGCTGCGCTACCGATCGCCTGTGATGCGTATGTTTTATTTTTGCTTTTCTTTTTACCACTGTTTTATTGCTTTTATTGCTTTTATTATTACCTATGTATTATAGACGTTTTCTGTCTGAAATAAGATTTGATTGATTAAAATTTGATAAATAATATTTCCCGTATTTGTTGCTATTTCGGGTGTATTCTCGTGGATCTATCAATGTGTTTAGGCCTGTGTTTTGCGGAGATTTGCAGCAGATTATACACAAAATTGTAGTAACCCGCAGATGTTTTAAACTTAGTGGGATTTGGCAATTGTTTCTTCGTAAAATTATGTTCTGTTCAAAAATACTTTGCTTAATTTTTTACATAAATGCATAATTTGGGGTCAGATGAATGCGGCATAAGAATAAAACAGTTGCACGGCGACCAAAAGGAGTAAATTTTAAGACATAATTAGACTTTTAAGCCCAAATAATCTTCTTTGTCAAAATTTGCAGTCGTCTGTCGAAAAACTGCAACCTTCTGCTCCCTCGATTTTCTAACGTACAACGCCGCTGCTTGCAAATTACCGAAGAGAGTCAATTAAATTGGACAGCGACACTTTAACCGAGGTGTCACAGTGGACTTGGTACGCCTAGCTGCTACAGCCTACTGCTGCAAGCAAGCGATCGCGTAACATCAGATTAGGCCAATTAGAACATGCCTTTGCTAGTTTGCCTGGCATCGCAAACGTTTCTCAAGACATCTCGTTATCGCGCTTGAGTTCATTAGTTTAACCAAAATTTTCGTTGCGGTCTGATTGAAAGATATTTAAAAAATTCGAAATGCGATGGCAACTATGTAATATTTTTGTGATAAATTGGATAAATTCGTCAAATTACAAAGGTTATCGATTAATTATCGCTTCAACCTCAAGGTTTATTAAAAAAATACATTCTTTTGCTTATTTGCGGGATTATGTTTTTCGGAAGTTTTCACTGTTAGGTGATAAGATATTAAGTTATTAGAGATGAATTTGGGCTGTGGCACATGAAGAAATGAACTGTGTGTGTGGTTTGTGTTTTTCGAAAAACGACAAAAGTCAACAGAATGTGCCAGTGAAAAAATTTTGAAAATTGATCAGTAATTGGCGAAGATGTGGACAAACGTGGTGGCCCGTTTTCTATGGTTTACGGTGTATTCGTCACAGAGCCAATACGTACATAGGTAGACAACAAACAACTAATTTAAACATTAAAATATTTTTCAAAAAAACAAATATTAGTAGTATGTACTATGTTCGTCATAAATTAAACATCGTGATAACTAATATTTAATCTTACTTCGAAAATTAGAAAACAGTGAAAAGTGAAGACAAGTCGTGCGTCAGTGTGCATATCGACGCCAATCGAAGGCAGGAGATGAAATGGGATTATTGAGAGTGCTGGTATGCATAAATCCCTGACAAAATATTATCGGCTCGATGGATGATACTCATCGTCGGTCGTGCTGTCATAACGTCAGCTTTGAATCGTTCTTGCTAAACGACATGTTATTTTACTCAGCTAAAATTACTAGAACGATAATTGCCGATAACGAAAAGTAGGATCATAGGGTTAAATGCGACAAAACCAACTGATTTATGCTGCAAGTGTTGCGAAAGAGAGAATCGGAGTGCATACGAAGTTTATAGCCAACTTTTGTGGACTGAGCTATACAAGCGTAAATGGCAAAATCTAAATGCTTTGGGCTACTTATGTTGAGCCCACACTTAAGGTGATGTTTGAAGCTAATTTTGTCACGGTGTTTATTCTTGGAAAACTAAAATAATGTAGACAACAATAGTCTTAGTTGACCAAGTCTGCACAGCCTAACAGCATAAATAAGTGTTGTAACTGAGTCAATGTATAAAACACATGATGCGATCATGCGACACGGTATGAAAATTTTAACTATTTTATGTAGCCGTTTTTTATTTTGCACGAAAACAAATATACCATTAACGAACAGTAAAAATCAATGAAATCAATGAGCTTGAAAGTCCCGATAAGCGATACAAGTCGGAGACTTTACCTTCGCGGCTGCAAAGCGCCGCGCGCTTGCGGAGAAACGGGCCGCAAATAGTCGAGATAAATTTAGCAAAAACTAAAAAAAAATGGAAATGCACGGAGGTTCCATAATCGCACACGGCGCATCAGCGCATCGCATCAACGGACTCTCAAGACGACAATACAGCGAGACAGACAGACAGACAGACAAAGACAAAGACAGAGACAGAGACAGACACACGGAAAGACAGGGAAGTCACAATCTGTGATGTTTTTGATCTCAGGCAATGCTGCTTCGGCTGCTGCTGCTGCTGCTGCTGAATGTTTGTGTGCCGTATGTCACGAGAGAACCGTCCGTCACAGCGCGTACACCACCACCCGACACAGTCGATCACAGCTTGTCAGCAAGTCCATTGCCCACGGATCAGTTGTGTCGAAGATTAAGATTGGTCGAACAAGTGTAAAGCCAGTATTTAAGTGTTTCTGGTAATTGTGACATATCGCATGCAGAAAATAAGGGTCCATGGCGAATTTAAGGGTTATTGCTTAGTGCGACGTTTTGTGTCACGAAAAAATCTGTCACAGCGCGTACAGGATCGTCTGCAGCGGATCAGTTGAGCCGAGGATTTGGAGTAGTTTTCTATAATTTGCCGGGCAAATCTGAAGTCAGTATTTTAAAAGCGTTTTGGTGATTGGTAACATTTGCTGAAGGAAAAAGTCTATTCATGAGTCTATAACGCTTCGTTCGACCTACCGAGTCACAAAAAAGTAAAAGTACAAGATTGTAACGTATCAGTTCAGCCGATGATTTGGAGTCGTTTTTCATGATTTGTCGGGTTAATCTAAAGCCAGGATTTAAGTGCTTGCGTTGATTGGTGACAATTGTGACAGAAAGAGTCGATTGATGAATTGTGTCACGAGAGAGAAGAGCCTCTCCCGCGGATCACCAGACAGAGCGGATCAGTTGAGCCGAGGAGCATTGAGAGCCGTTGCAGCTAGCAGTGCCTGCTGCTGCTGCTGCTGCGGCTGCTGGAACAATCCATCACATATATCCATCCACTGCGTTCTCAGATGATGCGCCGCCAGTCGACCGTCAGAGCATCCCTGTCTCCAAGCCGCTCTACCTGCTCTGCCTGCTCAGCCATTCATCGCGACTCAACTGAAATAGACGTCTATATGACCGCCTAGGGAGCGAGTGGCCGTCATCGTCGTCGTCCGTATAGCAAAAGATCAGTGGTGATGTGCGGTACAGCATGGAAGCAGTGTAGTGAGAAAGAAGGGTTGGCAGGATGAGGAAAAGGGGAAGCAATCGGCCCCTTGCGCTGTCCACAAACTGGCGAAACATCTTTCATTCGTCCAACAATTTTCGTCCACAATAAATTATTAAATTATTTGAAGCTTTAAAACTCCCATGGTGGAAAAATTGAAAAAAAAGTTAAAATTGCGAGCATAAGGGGCCTACATAATCTCCACTATCAAAAAACGCACAGCTAACGGTCGAATTTCTGTTTCAAATTTGCAGCTGTTTGTCGGTAAATTGCAAATTACTGTTCCGTCTCTCTCTTTTTTACTTTTTTAAACCCACTACGCCGCTGAGTAGGGTGACATTTTACGTCCGTGTTTCAAAAACGCCCCAGTAAAGTAAGTAAGTAAAAAGTAAGTAAAACGTGAGTTTATATAGCGCATGACGTTAAAATTAACCTTGAATACCTCAATGCTACTGCTTTAGCGCGTCTTAGCCATCGCAATTCTGTCTGTTCGTTTGTCCAAGTGGCAGACGGGTAGATCAGTCAAAAACGATGCAAGCTAAAATCACTCTAGTTTCAGAAACCGTAAAGCTTTTCTATCAATTCGAAGGGGGTCATTCCGAACGAAGAAGCTAAATGAGAGGGGGTAGGAAAAATTTGCGATTTTTAACCAATAACGGTGCGAGATAGGGCCTATATTAATAATAATCACTAATAGGAAATCGTACACTGGCTTTCGATTGCCACCGAATTCAATGATTTTGAATAACCTTGAACGCCAAAATAGAGGTTTTTTTGGATTTTTTTGGCGATTTGGGGTTGCAAGAAACTTTATAAGAGCGAATTGCGCCGAATTCACTACAGAGAGACCATGCGTATAAAATTTTAAGCATTGAACGTGTACTTCAACGGTCCAGGTCTCGACCTTCTAGGTTTAAGGAAACCTGCGCACGAGGGCATCAAAAAGCGGTACCCCACAAAAGACGTTATTTTACCGTTATTGGCAAGTCTACCGTGAAAACGGTTACCGATAGGCATGGATATGCTGCCTGTCACAACAAGCCCTAGTGACGAGCTTTTTAGTCGTATCAATGCCGATAACTATGAAAGATCCTGAACTCCAAAATAAGGGGTTTCATTGTTTTTTTGCAATTGTCGGCTGCGCCGCGCACTTTAAGTCGAAATGGCTGGGGATAGATTAAAGCAATTTGCAAACAGGAACTGCTATAGGCTTTCGCACGTCTCGTGAGCATTAGCTCAAATTTCTTGTACTGGAAATGTCAAAGAGCGTTGACAACGGTATCATTAAAAATTTTCACGAAAGAACTGTTCGTTTTTAAGAAAAATATTCAAAGAAACCTTGCAGTATTACTTTACGGTATTTCCAGTGCACGTGTTTTGTCGCCCGAAGCACGTAGCTAAAAGCGCCGCATTACCTCCGCAAATTGTCCGTCTGTCCGTCTGTCTGAACGGTTGATGTATCGTTGCCGTGTAGGTTGTGAGATTTGGATAGCTATTATACGAGTAATTAGCTTAGAGCTTACACTCTGAAAATCCCCAACATCAGCAACCTATGCAGTCCTAGGAAAACGTCTTAAAATTGGGATAAATACATTACTTTTTAGTTTTACATTTACATTACTGTACTTATATTTTAGTATCTTATATTTCGTTTTTATTTATAATATTTTAGGTTTTTTGGTTTATGTGCTAGATTAAATAACAACTTGTCTGTCAGTTTATATGTGTAAATTCTGTGTTGCATCCTATCGTACTTGCTGCATAATACCCAGTTTACACCATCAAGCAAACATCAAGCAAACATTATGCGCATTAGAGATCTTTTTGAGTATGCGCTATATAAATTTACACTTTACTTACTTACTTACTTACTTACAACCATCAAGCAAATGTATTTAAAATGCACGTGCACGACGTGTGCTCTAACGGCTTGATGTTTGCTTGATCGTGTAAACGGGATATAATTCAGCACGTTAATTACTGTACTAACAGCGTACCGCGTGACGTCACCCAGAAGCACGATTGTAAACAGAAATAAACATCGCGCGGTCTATTTGCGACGACAGTAGGACATTTTGTTATTTAGACTTTAGTGATGCTCTCGGTGTGAGACATCGTGCCGCAATCATGGTGTATATCAGATTTGTTTTTTTTCTCTATTTTCTATTATTAACGTATTTTTAATTATTTTCTAGTTTGTTATACATAAAACTGCAGGTAGAATAAGCCTATTTGCAGCCTACAAAATGTAGTGAGTTGTCAAAAATAAACACTGTCGTGATTAAAATATTGACATATTCGTGCATCACTAATATGGCGCTGCAAACGAGGCAACAGATTCGTGTGGTGCAGTGGGTATCACCCAGTGACGCTGCTCGGCTGAATTGTATCATGTTCTAGGGGACTAGTTCCTTCTATGAACTGCGGCACTTAGGGTTAATTAAATTCACGGATTATAGTGATAACGATATAACGGTAATTTTGTAGGTTATTGGCATTACGGCATGTCAACGCGATGAGTAGGGTGCCCTCAGCATTGCAGCTTTATGTTTGATGTTTGAGTTAGTTGATCTATTCTTTCATTTTATAGCATTCTGTAACAAATAATGTTTATAAGTTGTTCCCAATTAATGTTCAATTGTCTCAGATAAACTTTAAAGTTTTGTAGACAACATATTTAACTCTGTTGTAACCAAAAGCAAAAAAAATGACTCCGAACAATAATTTTCACATACGGTGTTTATCGTTTATTCACCATACAACAGTATCAAAAAGAATAACGGCAATTCCTGTCCTTAACTCGCGCATTTCAGTTCTCGTATCGTGGTAGTCACAGTACATATAGAAATGCAGTATATTATCCCCCGCTGTGTCGCAGTGGATGGCTGCGGTTGCTGACGCTGAGCTGGACGTTGTCGCACGATGCGTATTCCGTGTTCTGCTGCTCAGTTTTCTCGTGTCGTGTCGACTGAGAGTTCATGACGCCTCGGTTGCTCTGCGACCGGCGCACGCCGTCTGAATCCGCGATCATCGTTTAGAGACGATTTCAGACGCCGTTCTTGATATCTCTGCCAAACGTAGCACTCTTGGGATGCGTATGGGATATCTGGGTTTTCGGTTGACAAAATGTACTAGGTACCAATATCGGTGCAATTATTGTTGTTCAAAATTCGAACGATGTCGTTGTTTTTGATATTGTAGACTTAGGCACAAGTGTTCGTCCGAATGTGTGCAATAATACGGAACGTAGAGCTATGCGAGCACCAGTCCCGTGAAGTATCGATGCAGTTTACGCTAACAGAAGCTCAAAAATGGCGTCATTTCTTATACGTGGACTAACGTTTTTTGTGACCCGGGTGTAATGTAGCCATCCAAGTAAAAAAAAACATCAGTGCCCGGCCGAGTAATCGTCACTTTACCAACATCGATGCAGTTATCGCATGCAGTGTTGCGATGTTCTTGATATCCAGCTACTGCATTCGTCGATGCTTACTCCGACACCAACGAGAAATTAAACAAATCCGGCGATAAAAAAAAAAAAACAGTTCGGCGATATTTCGCTCGCGTGTCACATTGCGTCCAGCTTATACGTTCTGGCTCAGTGCGTGTTACCTACAGGACAGCATTGATAATAATCACTGCATCATGTGTTTCATCTGTGAGCTACTGTGCTGCTGCCGAAAGTCGATACTTCTCACCTGTCTAGTGATACTATGTATCCGGACCACCTCCCAGACTTCGACGAGAGGTATGTTCTTATGATAATTGCTTATTTTTACCTCCGCCAAGGAGGTAATGTTTTTGCCGGTTTTTGTTCGTCTGTTTGTTTGTTTGTTTGTTTGTCTGTGTGTCAGCAAGATAACTCGAAAAGTTATTAACGGATCTTTCAGAAATTTTGAGAGTATGTCGGGCATGGCATAACCTACCAGTGATTCGATTTTGGGGGTGATCCGGCAACAATACTAAATTCTGGATTACTTTGAAATTTTCGTTACCATTGCGTTAAAGGGGGCATAAGGGAACCGCTAGCAAAGCGAAGATGGTGACGCAACCTGGCGAATAACATTGCCTTGGCAGAAGTACCTGCGGGCTATCACTGCTTTCTAGTTGTTTATTCTTTCGTTTGTTATCTCCGCCAAAGTAAACGAAGTGAACATTGGAGGAGATTAAGAGATTGGTCGTTCTGTCCGTCGTTCTGTGTGCACGATGACTCATCATCATCTCTACGTGTCATACACAACCGGCAGGAACGGTGGCGCCCTCCTGTGAAGACTTCTACATTTTACAGTAGTAATGTTTAAATCACTTCCCTTGGCGGAGATATGCACTCTCACGAGCACCTTCTAGTTAAATTGTTTTCCACAACGCGTTACGACAGTTCATCGATATACGCTGCAATTAATTACAAACATCGCAAAATGGATGACGTAGAAAACGTACAAGCATAACGCAAAGTGCCAATAAATTTTAGCGTTGGTAACGATTAAATTTTAACAGTTAACTTTTCACACAAAAGCAGAGATCGTTGGCTTCGCTACAAAATTAACAGTAGCAGATTGCATTGATAAAAATGCATTTTTTGTTTAGCCAATTTATAAGTTATTTAAATATAAGCTCTCACAGATTTAGTGAGATTTGAGCGTTTTATCTAGTATTGTAAGCTAAAATAGACGAAAATGTTGACTTTGTCTGGATAAAACAAATGATTAAGATTGTCATTGTATCTGCTTTCTAATGTTGTTGTTAACGTGACATTAGTCGAATTTTTAAAGACTTAAATTTTATAAATTATTAGAATTTTATAAAGATTTATCGTGTGAAAACATAGGTTATTTTTAGGCTTGACAAAAAGTGGTCACTGTGACGTATTGTCGAGCTCGGACCACCTGCACCGATGTCTAATATTGTATACAGCCTATCGTCTGACATGCAGGCTGGTCACATCCGGCCGGTGACCGGTTGCCTTGCCTCCCGGAACGTGTAGCAGAGAAAGAAAGAAAGAAAAAAACGACAAAATGATTTATGTTCTACTGGACGGAGACTTAATTGCCTGCATTTCGGCATTTTGTACCGTACGTGGAGTTTTTTTGCGTCTATGTGCAACACTATTAATGAAACGTCATTTACTTCGTCGCTGATGCATTTTTCTTTTTCCTAAATTTTGTCACAGATGAAATTTCGGTCGCGATTTTTTTTACATGCAGAGCACAGAATTTGGACTGCTTCATTTTGTACATTTTGTACAATTTATTTTTTACCAGCGTATGCTTAAATTTAAAAAAAATATTAGTTAACATATTGCGCAGGTGAACGATGTCTTTAGAAGTGTTGTCCCTCGGTTTGCTGTACATCGCCGAAAAATATTTGTCTATTATTTTTTATCTATAAAATATTGTTTTTATTGCTCAAACTTTTATACTGACGGCCGCGCTAGTTCAACTTACGGAAACATGCACTTCTATAATATAAATGTACAAAACATTAGTTTATACACTTGTTAACGGCAACATTTAAGGACTTGCACATCGAAAACAGCAAAAATTACAAAAGGTGATATTGCCCGCATCACACTGACTG
>Ga0209367_1003086_pt1 | contig 22448 bp, 10 predicted proteins | sample WorMetLIZISLAND2_FD_187412 | JGI IMG/M metagenome (GOLD analysis project Ga0209367, IMG submission 187412) | Marine gutless worms symbiont microbial communities from Max Planck institute for Marine Microbiology, Germany - Olavius geniculatus... ... | reverse complement strand
GTAAGTAACCACCGTAGAAGGCGGGCTGAACACAGACGTGGTTATTAACACACTGCAGCACACCTGTAGCCACCAACGATTCAACTCTTGTTTTAGCTAATATCTCCCAATAATTCAGTCGGTCGGTAATCCGATAGTTGACGTGGTGCAAAACTAAACTACACAACACTAAACATTAAGATAAAAACCGTCTAAAAGCAGATAAAACAGATAAAACGACTGCGTAATAATAACACAACTTTATACCATAACGTAACGTAATTCTCTCCTAATTCATGAACGACGTTGGTGCAACGTACCATAAATTTCTTGAGCATGAGGTTTTTCAGCCAGAAATTTGCATTTTTGCACAAGAAGAAAATTTTTGAACAGATGTCTAACAACCCAAACTTAGGGAGGGAGTGGTTGTTTCTAATGCCCGTTGCCATGATGGCACTAATGTTTATAGGATACTTTATTGAATTGATCCAGTATGCACATTGCACAACTAAGATAATTGGAATTGTTGCATGGCAGATTTTGACAGATTAGGTACCTTTTTTACTTGGCCAACACATCATAACACTGAAAGATGAAAGAGCTCTTGAATAGCTGTAAGTAAGCAAAATAACTAAATGCACTTACAACTGCTGTAATTTAAAAAAAGGTCAAAAAGTGACGTGACAGTTTGAGCTGAACTGCAAGTAGGTGTTTAAGCCAAGAAGCTGAGAAGTGCTAAGGTGATTGATTTTCTCAGATACTTTGACTCCAGACAGCTTGGAGATGGTATCTCTCCTGTGATGTCGGTTGATGACCAATAGTACCGATAGTTATTGATTTAGGAAATGCAGCAGTGCCAACGATGTTCCCTCACAGACTTGGCCTAACATCTGTGCCAGTGCTGGCAGTCTGCAGTGATGGGTGACTTTCCCACACTTACTTACTTACTTAACGATTTTTCACTATTACACTGAATGTCTTAGTGTGCATTTAAGCTGTGTACAGATATTGGTCTGGTGGAGTGAATTCTTAAAATTTGGTGATTAAGCAGTTTTTTTTCAGTCACTGAATAAACATTTGATGGTACATGAATTCTAATCATTAAATGGATCAATTAATATGTAATTGCGTTGGCGTGTAGTTTGGACAGCACATACTGAAGCCGGCCGGGACACGGACATATGCACGCAGATCTACTGGAACACCGCTGGACTCACTGGTCGAGTGAATACAAGTTCTTCCACTTCGTGCACACTGGATACTCACTGATCTGTCACCAGCTTTCAGTGTCTTGTCTGCTGATTGTATTAAAACGACATCAAACTTGAATGTTTAGACCAGCAGTTTGCTGCAACAATGGAATGATAAAATAGCAGCATCTGTGCACTATGGCCCTACAAGAAGCTGTTGCATTTATTTTGATTTTTTGTATACTAATGCAGCGACATATTCGAGAGAAGTAATTCAGCTTTTTCCAGTTTTTATCTCCAAACTTTAAGAAACTGTTACATCAGCTACTAGTTATTACAAAGTTTGTACAAAAATTACAGATAAAAAAGAAATGAACAAAAAAGGCATTCGCTAGTAATATTTATTGCAATATTTGCCAATATTTAACATGGTGGTGCTTTTTATGGCTCACTGCTTGCATGCTAAGTGTCATTCTGCAGCTTTAATGGATTTATCAGAACAACAACAAGCTGATGTATCAATTTGGTTTTAGTATAAGACAGCGGCGTGAACTAAATATGCTGCTGACTAAATAATTGACTGTAGAGTTTTAGATACATAGATTGACTCAACTTGTTCTTGATTGCCTTTGAACAGCTGCATGCAGAAACAGCGTTTTTGTAATTTTTACCAACGTTCGATTCATGTTAAGCATAGCTTTGCGAGGCTAGTTTAGGTCTTGAACGTTGACGAGTTTTTACTGTGATAATGTTTTAAGGCTGTGAAACTGTGCTTGTTCTGTGGCGTTTTTGCTGCATGTTGGCTAATTGTGTGGAAAGAATGTTTGCGTCTGCTGTTATTTGCATTAGCTGGCTTTTGACGCAGTAAAGACCTGAGTATAGGTTAGTGCCATCGACGTTTTATGTGCAGATTTTGATATTTATTCAGTTGTGCTTCTGTGGTGTTCTGGGCCTCCTGGATGTCAGTTTTATTATTTTAGTCCTGAAATTTTTAGCTCTGTAAAGTCTTTGGAAAATGAAAAGTCCAGGAAAAGATCTGGAATCCAGACTTATGAGCTTCAGGATTTTGGTTTTCTCAGATAGTCACTACATAAGAGATGACAATTTTTTTTGCCATGTATGTTTTAAAATTCTAAAATATAGGTACTACATATATGCCTAGTTATTATATCAGCCCTATTGAGTATGTAGCTGGAAGTAATATATTGTTCATTAGGTTGTATTCGTGATGATTACACAATCCTCAGAAGTTGCACCATTTAGTTATCTTCTGACCTGGAAAAACTGTATATAAGCAGTTGAAATATATTAAAATATTATTTCTTACACTTGAGCACATATGCCAAGTTGCCAACTGCAGTAATTTTTCATTTTTTCTAGAGCAAGAAACTTCAAGGGACTGTTTACTGTGTTGTGCTTCATATTTCTAATGTATGATAGACATACACAGGAGGGATTGGATGTTAGAAATTCTCCACTGAGTAGTAATTTTTTCAAGAGAATTATAGCACAGTGCTATATATTTTTTGCTGTTGCCATTTTCAGTGAATAAAGATTAGTGTGCAATCTTTTATACTGTGAAATGTGTATTTTTCACAGATGCTGCGGAATCTATATGACATGGTGCCGGTGACGGTAAATGTTGTGTTGCGACATGCATTTTAAAAGTGGCACGGAAAAGTATTGATTTTCCTTGCTACTTTTTGATGACCTTATGTCACGAAACTGATCTCTCGGGATCTAAATTAAACATAAGTTGCATATTTTTGCATGTTTCATCCCAAAATTATACAGTTTTGCACGGTCTGTATTTTAAATTTTCTGGCAGTGACACCCTAGACCCAACTGCGGAGTGGGTATTCATCATCTCCAGGCATCTTTCCTTTGGCATGTGTCCCATCCACAGTCCCACATGGTTCCTACGGTCAGGGAATTTAAATGTACCAGGGTGCAAAAGTTAACAAAGCTGCAGAAAAAATTTTGAACTGTTGTACGCAGACTGCATACAACAGTTAAAAAAATTTTTCCTGCTCCGCTCGCAAATTATTTGTACCTCCACTTTTAAATTTGTTCTGCTGCCCTTGTTTCTAGTGTGATTGGAAGTGATTGAAAACTGACATTGGTATTTCGCATGAACAAATTAAGTCGGGGAAAATGACTCATTTTGTCTTGGAAAGTTAGGGAAAATGAATTCTGCTAAGTAGTAGGAACCATGTTCCCATTTGTCTAGCTTCTGTGGCAGCTGATTTTTTTTATCTTTGAGTGGACCAAAATGTGTTTGGCAGTCAGGTTCCATCTTGATCTGAGATGAAAGTAACGTTATTTGTATGATGCTGCATGTTACAGCTATTGGTGTGTGAAACTTGTTCCCATTTATTTTTATTGATGGCATTTTACTGATTTTACAATTAACCCCGCATATGTTGCTCGTTTCCAGTTGTTTTACTGATGTTGCGGTTGTCAGTATTACAAGTGCCTGTACTATATATTAATACTAGAAATCGAAGATCTTGCATACGACTTCTGTTGTGCATGAGTTTGTTTTGTGATTTAACACTTTGTGCTAGCAGGGATTGTACATGTATCTCTTGGCTTAGGTTATCTTGCATTTAGTTGAAGAACGGTGAGGCAGTTGAACCAATCAAGTGCCTTTAAGAAATTTAGATGAATTTTCATTGCTTGAGCATGCATGTGCCGTTTTTTTTCTGTAAATTCTGTACAGTAGTAGGCTGTGATATATTTAGGTACAGTCCCAGTGGCGTAGATATGCGGAGCCCAGCCTCCCCCCAATCCTCCAGACAAGACATAATAAGCATACGTTTAAGCTGCAGTAAATCGGTTTATTCTCAGACAAATAATTAAAATTGTTGCCACCAAATCTCATATTTTAAAGCTATAATGCACCAAATTTGATTTCTGCTGGGAATAGGAAAGGAAAAGGGAAGGGAAGAAGGGGAGAAAATGGGAGGGGATGGACGAAAGGAGGAAAGGAAAGGGAAGACGAAAACGGAAGGAAGACGAGCCCCCTCCCCCTACGCCACTGAACAGTTCATACTTTTGTCCTCCACTTTGCTTATCCAGATGTTTGCTTTTTATAGAACTTAGCGTTAAACACCGTACAGAACTATTGGAGGAACACTTTGGTCAGTGTACAGTACTCTACAAGTCTACAACGTTAATACGGAATATACACCCGACGATAATAATCACACCGTCATAAAATTAAACAGGACAGGGCTTTTACCGTATCTCCATCATAAAGTTTCAGAGACATGCGCCATAGTGAAAGAATGTTAAAAATTGGTTGTTATTTAACGAAGTTAAGATGTATAATTGGTATAAAATATGGTGCCAATTTCTGGCCCACCCTGTGTTATGTGACCGTGATAGGCCTCTACCTGTAGGCATATCCTGTAGGCTGCAATCATTGCTTAGTTAGCGTCAAGTCGGATTTCGACACGTACCGAGGTTTAGCTAATAGACAATTTCTGACAGCGCCGACGCGACGTTCTGTCCGCGAACACTGAACTCAGCCACAGGCAGTCGCGACCCAGTTTGCTATCGTCTTTGTAGTTTGTTGTTCGGCTGGTCACAGTTACTGCGGTTGCTGATGATGCAGTGATGGGGATGTGGAATGAAGAATTATGGAGAATAAGTAGTAGTCATGATTGCATTGAGCCCGTGGCGATCATGGACGCCTGAAATGCGCGCCTTCGTCATTTAGCCTTCTTAGGCCTAGGGGGCCTAGTAAGCCACGATGTAAATAGGCTTACGTGTAGGCCCTACGGAAGCCGCAGCCTTTTTCTATAACTTCTATTCAGTCTCATTGTTATGCAGAAATAAAATAATGTAATTGTGTTTTGATCAAACTAGGGGCCGTTCAGTTCCACTCTATCAGCTGCAAAAAAATCCCATGTTCGAAAGCTTCGTGTTAGAAAATCCGGCTGTAGGCTAGACTGGAGAATTGTGCAACAGTTCTACTCTATTGACAGGTGCGTGTTAACGCGATGCTTCCTGGCGATGGAGAGTTGGGGGAGTTATATAATGATGGAGGGGTTTTTTTACTTGACATATTAACAAAACATAAGCCTTATATATTTTGGACTGCGCTGCGCATAAACAACCAAAAGTGTTACCGCGAGATACCCCGGACCTCGCTGGGCGAGCTTAGAGCTTCTTAGATATCGTAGCTAGATTCTGGGGATGAAAAGAGGGAAAGGAAGGGAAAAACAGGTAGGGGAGGATTGGTACGACTTGTAGGAAGATTGCTTCCTGGACTCCTGTGGTCGCACAATAGATAAATGCATCCGTGATTCAAAGTAGTTGTTGTGATAGTAGCAGTAGAAACGTTTAAATTACTTTACTTGGCTGAGTTATGCACTCTCACGAGCGCCTTTTATAGTTGTTGTTGATGTGTACCGTACACTGTAGGCCCTATGTCTATGTCTACCTAATGCTCGAAGCGGAGGGACAGAGCAGAGGTAAAACTTGGCGAACAATATTTATTTTATTCTAGTCATCTAGGCCTAGTCTAGTGGCAAATGTCAATCACACGAAGCAGTTGCAGTTGCTGGATGGATTAACAGACAGACGGATTGAACCATTTCAACAGTTTCCGCCGCTCTCAAGTCCAGTTTCTACGGTGCAGTCCGACACAACAGTGGAGTGGTGTCGTTGTCGTCGTTAGCCGCTGAAGATGGTACCATCGCGTTGACTGTTGTCTTCAGATAGGCTATGCCATGTTGTTGACTTTTACCACTGTGATGACGATGAGGATGCTAACGCGCGTATAGTAGAGACCCTGCAGTTCTTGTGTTTGACTGAGCGGTATGAAGCTAGTGCTGTCTGATCTGCTAGGAGTTTAGCCGCTGAAGACGGCAGATCGTTCCTGTGCTGACGCTCGTGCTGCAGTTTGCATGACGACGTCGTCGATGACAACTCTCTTGAGATTTGTATGTCTGACGCCACCCACGCGCCGCCACCTTGACACAGCAAATTCACACTAAACAACAGTCGTTATTACCAGATAACAAGTTGGTGGCCTGACGTAGCGGTGACCGGGCCTAGTTAGTACTTGGATGGGTGACTGCCTGCGGGCAGGCAAACCATCGCGTTATGTAACTAGCCGGCTAAATCAACTCAGCCTTCCATCTCTCTGGGGTAGGTAAATCGAGTACTGGCCTATCTGGCTGGAGTCAAGGCGGGGCTCGTTCACCTGTGTCGGGTGGCAGCTAACTCTGTGTGATCCCATACGGCAGGTGACGCTCCGCGGTAGGCTTCGGATAAATAGCTATACAAAAGTAACACCAGCTTTAACCTTTCAAGTCATAACTCGTCGTAGATATTTTCAAAGTGGCTACGTCTACAGCGGCATATAATGTGTCACATGAGCAGATCAGGGTAATATAGAGCGAAAGAGAAATGTCTTGGAGTTGAGACGTAAGATTAAAAGCGTCGGCACGACGGAAATTGGCGTCAATATTTTCTGTAGACCTATTATATAATTTCGGCGTTAGAAACAGCAGGCCCGAAATTAATTAGTGTTATTCTAGGCACTCTTAGCTTAAAGGCTACAAGAGAAAGCCGGGACTGCCAAGTAAAAGTTGGATGGACATCATCACACGTACGAGATCTGAAGTACATGAACACCACCTGCATGGAAAAAGCCGAAGAATTTGCGGCAGACAGAGCAAAAATGGCGTCATCATGTGGCCCGATGCATCCAGCAAGCTGCTGGTTAAACTAAGGTACCAAAGTGTAAGTTAAAAATAATTCAACTTAATGTACGGTGGCACGCAACCGACCTGACATGAGTCTGACGGGCAGAGCACGTGACGACGAGGACGATGACGTCACGCCGCCCAGGTGCCCAGATGACGCCACGCCGTTGCCATGGACGTCGCCGTTGTTAAGGTGACATGACGGCGTCACTAGCGAGCGCGAGCGTCTACGCGATGACGTCGTCTGTGCAGCGGACGCGGAGCACGTGTTGAGAGACAGGCGACGTAGGTACACCAGACACGCAGACGGACTGGAGCTGACGGCCGTCTGGCGGGGGTCTGTCTGCGGCTCAGTACTAGATCCCGCTGTCTGATCGAAATGGAAGTGTGCGTCAGAGTGTGCTGCGGGTGACGTCGAACACTCGTTGAGTTCAGCCAGCAGCGTCAGACCACCCACAGTCAGAGCCCGCACAGCGGCGTGCGGCGCGCTGTGGCGCCGGGCGTACCCACGTGATCTTGACCCTGCCTCCTCGGCATCACGTGACGTTGGCAGGCTGTGACGTCGACTGCTATGATTGGACGGCTGTGGCGATGACGTCACGGTCGATGATGACGTCACGTCGGCGGTCTGCTGCTGCTGCTGCAGCTTGCGTTGCCAGGCAACGCGGTTGTTGCGCAGGTGTGCCAGCATCAGCCGGCTGCGGTGAGATGCGGCAAAACGCTGCCATTGAATGAACAGTGGCTCCACGACGTGACTCATAAACCCTGTACAGATCCAGAGCCAAATCCGCAGCTCAAGACTCCACCTGATTTACATCTGGCTTACTTCCATGTATCCCGCAAAAAAACCTCTAGGTTTAACAACTAATTCGGACTCTCACTCTCGCTCTTAGGCCTAATGACAGTCAACTAGAAAGCATTGGAAATTGTAATTTTGATTTTAACTTATATTTGGATTTACGTTTTTCGCGTCTATATCTAGTTTAACTGCAAACCCGTTTCAATCGAGCATTTGTGCTGCTTTGTTTTTGAACAAACTTCAGTTCAGGCCCGTCGAGAGGGTGAGGTAGGGGGTAATTTACCCCGAGCCCCGCGAGGTTTGGGGGGCCCCGCCGTCGCCCAGAAATATAAAATGTACCATTTTGAAAAGAAAAATTCAAAAAGTTTCTCCTCAGAGGGGCCCCACAAAAAATGTTTGGGAGCCCAACATATGTTCCCCCGGGCCCTCGACGGACCTGCTTCAGTTTGATGATTTGATTTAGGGGCTTAAAGCATTATAGAAGCATTGTGAAAGCATAAACCTCAGCGGCACCAATCTGAATTTAATTTTTCGGTGGAGGCGAAATAAAGGGACGAAATTTTAACTGGAGGCAAATTGACATAAACTCACAATATTTCGCCCCGGAATTTTCTTATTTCTTTTCTTATTTTAGGCATACCCCGCCCCGGACCGCGACGCCGGCACTGACAAACCCCCACCTTCATTCGGCAGAAGTAGCAAGGCAGTAGGCTTAGGCCTACTGATCAATATCAAGAGGACGGGAAGTGGACATTGTACGGGGAATCGTAAACTCGGTGGAAATCTGCATTGCAAGTTGCGGCCAACTAGTCATTGGGCCATTGGGTCTGCAGCAATGCTGTCTGTAGTGCCAACTGACTGTGGCCCTTGTTTTATCTGTCTCAGTCTGTCACTGCAGCCACAGATTAATTAAAGCAAATAAAACGGAATGTATGCATCGGACTCGACCTGACCCCGCGAAACAGATGGGTATAACGGACTGCAAAAGAGAAACTTAAAAGGAGAAGGAGAATAGTGAACGACTGATTGTGTGTGACTGACCAAACTGGATGTTGGCGACTGAGTTGAGCTGTCGGTCACAAACCGTTGATACGGTCATGCCAAGCGCCTTCTCGCGGTCTCCTGCAGCGCACACCCGCAAACGTACGTCGGACTTGGTTAAATGGTACAGCCCTTCATGAGAACCCCATCTCCAACCTACGGAGCATCACCTGCCATATGGGATCACAGTCACACAGTGTGATCTGCCACCCAGCACAGGTGAACGCGTCCCGCCATAACCTGGCTTAACCTCAGCCAGACAGGCCGATAATCAATTTGCCCACCCAGGATGATGGAAGGCTGAGTAGACCTCGGTGTTGGTTATTATACCGCAGACAGTCGCACATCCAGGTACTAACCACTTGTCGAACCATCGACCTCGAGATCTCAAGTCCAGCGTCCCAACCGTTAAAACTACTACGCACATGATACGAGATCCCGACCGTCGTTTGGTTAACACGTGTAATCACCTGATCATAAGCGTAGAGACGGGAGTATATCGATATTACACACGGTATACACCCAGACCCCGCTCTTCCCCCCAAAAAAACAGGCCAAGTGCATTTTATACCTCCTCAGAACAAATTTCTAGCTACGCCTTTGCATCTCATTCGAAAGTGTCTTTATAAAACACTGGAGTGCTTACGACTAACATCGTCTGATATGCTATAGACAGGGGCAGACGACGGGCGCTAACAAAGAAGCAGAGACCTTGCTGGAAGAATTCTTCGCAAATAAGACGACTCCAGCGTTTGCTGATCTTCCACGGTCGACATGGATTACAGATGTCCGCACACTTGAGCGCTATCTGCAACAGCATAGCCTACCGGTAGTCATTATTATACGGCTGTTTATGCAAGGACCAGGCTCAAATACACGACCCGTAACAAAAATGTGAAGAAAACTAAACCAACTAAAACTCACTAAACTTGAACTTTTTTGTTATTTTGGCGTAAACTGCTAGTCTGGCCCAATCGAACAGACCCGACTGATATGTTGTACTCTGCACTGGATAACTTTCTCGCGTTGTTCAACTCCTATCACGCTTAATTTCATCATCATCATCATCATTTTATTTCGTTCATAGACACATAGCATGACATTTTAAAGGTCACAAGTAATGAACTGGAACGACAAGGTTGAAACAACACTGACAGCCGCCCATAAGCCTAAATAATACAAAACACATGCAAAATAAACGAGCAGTTAAAAACACTTCAAAAATACAGCAAAATCAACAGAGCCTATAGACTGTTTAAAGGTGTTGATACTTCTAAAATTAACACTACTTGGTAATTGAACAAATATTTGTACTAAACACATTCATACTGAAATTAAAAAATAAATGCTACAGATGTAAAATTAAAATAATGAAGACCTGCAGGGTGAACGTCCTGTGTGATTCCGTGCCTTCAAGATCGATCGTTTTCTCGTCCAAATGTTTCTATAAAGGCACAAATCATTTCAAGTTTTACGACGAACCCAAAAAAAATGTATGTGAGCACTGTGGCTATTCTAAACGTACGACATATCATCGAAAAACTGGGAATGGCAAATGGCGATGGAAATATGGATGGTGACAGAATGTGGAGACTAAATAAAAATACGGAGAAAACAGTACGAACATGAAAAACAAGAAATTTTAGCTAATGCTCACGAGACGCGCGAAAGCCTATAGCAGTTCTTGTTCAGTAGTTTAGCTGAAAATTGGGGTGTTCACGCTAAGTTAATATACAAATACCAAATTCTCTATCTGGATCGCATAACGATAGTTCCGTGGCGCCACCATGTGAATGATATAGACTTGTGTTGCAGCCCGAAATCGCCAAAAAAATCTATAAAAACTCCTATTTTGGCGTTCAAAGTCATCCAAGGTCATTGAATTCGGTGGCAATCGAGAGCCAGTGTACGACTTCATATTAGTGACTAATAGTAACCTCGGCCCTATCTCGCACCGTTATTGAGATACGGCGACTTATTCACTAAAAATCACAAATTTTTTTCACCCCCCCTTTTATTTAGTGCTTTTGTTCAGAGTGACCCTCTTCGAATTTATGGAAAAGCTTTACGGTTCTTGAAACTAGAGTCTTCCGGGCAGTCGACGATGAAAATTTGGTGATCCTATCTTGCACCGTTTTTGACTGATCCACCCGTGTGACAGACGGACGGACGAACAGACAGACAGACGGACAGAATTGCGATGGCTAATACGCGCTATAACAGTACCTGCTTTCGCGCGTAATAAAATGGGAGAACACAATTTTACACCATCACATTCTATAGTCACAAGAGCGTTGCGGTGTCTAAACGATCTGGTGCGCATGCTGCGAATGTTCCTGGAGCAACACCGCTAGAACACAATGCACAGAAGAAAAATAATTATCAGTGGCGACGTGGCCGGGGAGGCAGAGGGGCAACTGCCCCACTCCCTAAATTTTTGGCTGTCGGAAAATTTTGGAAGAAAAATTAGAAATTTTTGGTCAAAAAATGCAAAATTTGGGGATGAATAGGCCTAATTAAAACCAGCAGCGTCGTGGGTTGAAAAAAGTAAGCGGGGCAAAAGTCGCAATTTTTAGACAGACACTGCAAATTTCCAACAGAGAAGATTACGAGTGCTCAAAATGTCGAAATTTTTGCGTATTGGGAGTTTTGCATAATTGCTTATTACTGCACAGGATAAATAGATAGTGCGAATTACTTTGAGCGTGGTGAGAAACTGCTGATGTCTGGTGATGTCTGTTGATAGTATAAGCTGTTCTGTACACTGTCTGAGCGCTTGCCTGCAACACACGCCAGCAAGCACAAACACAAATAGAAGCTAGAAACTGTCACAAGGACAGCTCAAACCTCGGCTGACTACAGTGCTGCCACCTAGCAAGTAAAACTGTACTAGCACAGCGTAGGCCTATACTATGAAAAACTCCCAGATCTGGAACATGGTCCGGATTGCTAGCAAATATCTATTACAGTGGCTCTTTTGGCAAGTCAGCGAAAAGTAAACCAAAGGCTACGATGCGTCAGAGTGACGGACTGACGAATGGACACGTTACGACGGCAATACCGCACTTTCCACTATGTACATCGGGCGGTAAAAACAGTAATACAAACAGACTGACCAACCGATAGACAGACAGACAGTGGCGTCGTGGGCAGAGGGAACGGGGGGTTAATTGCCCACGGTTAATTTTGCGGTGCGGGAAAATTGTCACAAAATCTTGTCAGTATAAATTTTCTTACAAAAATGTCAAATTTGAGGCTAAGAACTCCCATTTTCGGGAAATCCAAAAGCAAACGGAAATTTAGAGCACCCATAATATTCTATGTTGGAAATTTGTTGTGTCTTTCGGAAAATTGCCTTTTCCTTCCCCGCCTATACTTTCTATAGCCCACGACGCCGCTGCACACAGACAGGTGAGACAGACCAGGTATCTGAGTCGAGGTGATCAAACAGTCGCGACTGGTGCAGAATACTGAGCGTCGTGCGCCAATGATGATTTTCCAGCATTGACCCGTTCTGTACAGCGCAGTCAACATACAGAAACAACAACGACTGTCAAGCCTTGCTCAAAACGAAATAGGCATACTGCCCGCAGTAGCCGCAATATTATTCACAAACAAAAAATACTTCAAATTGTGAGAAATCTACGAAATGTATATTCCGCGCACAGTAACCACCGACACTACTACTACTACTACTACTACTACTACTACAGTATTACTACTGGTACAACAGCAACTAAAAATCCGAGACATGGCAACGATAGACGGTTTGGGTAGAATTGGATTGGCAGCATTCGATAGCCCAACCCCGAAAACCCGCTATAGACGCAATTATATCGCAGATATTTTATACAGAAGCTGAGTTATAGCCACTTGTCCCCAATTTTGTTGCCATGGCAGCGGGGGTCGGTTGGAGTAAAATTTGGTTGGCAGCGTTCGACGGCGCAATCCCAATAGACGCAAAAATCTCGCAGATATCTCTTACAGTAGCCAAGTTATAGCCCATTTTGCCCCAAATTTAGCTGCCATGGCAACAGGGGTCGGTCGGATTAAGATTTGGTTGGCACCGTTCGACGGCTCAACTTAGAAAACCCCCCTATAGGCCTAAACGCAAAGATCTTTGAAATATCTCTTACAGAAACCAAGTTATAGCTCATTTTGTCCAAAATTCTGTTGCCATGGCAACAAGGGCCAGTTGGCGTAAATATAAATAGCACTGTTAAATTGGCCGACCCCAACAACCCCACACTAGAACCAAACCGGAAGTGGATCGGACGATTGGTTGCTGAGATATGACCGTTTGAAATTCTTCCAGGAAGGCTCTTACAGAAACGGAGGTCGGCCTTCGCTACGTTAGGAACGTAGCGCGCGAGTAGTATGAGTAAAAAACAAAACACGTGACCTCCATTACCCTGCTATTCAAAAGGTTACTGAATATTGTCGTATTGCACGTTCATGCAAAATTTTATCAAGCTAAGTGCATTCGGTCCATGAATCGATTATCGCGTTAACAGATAAAAAACTTAGCGACAATGCCGGAAACAATACTGCCGTCACTACCGCGAGTAGTAACTAACACTCGTTTGCGGGCCTACCGTGAGTGAGCAACGGAGCGTTATTTCCGGACATCACGTTCGACTTGCTTAAGTGAAGCCAGGTTTCTGTGCGGATAAGCCTACGTTTCTGACGGGCGAAGACGCGATTCGTTGATAAAAAAATAACGCTGGGACGACAATGCGGCGGCCGCCATGAAACGTGACTGGAATTAAAGTCGTCCTGCAATTCACGCATTCGGAAATGATTTGTTATGCGCCGCTCAAACGCGCCCATGATCCGACAGAAGATTCTGTCTGTCCCACTGCCATAGCATCTCATGGGACCTTACCTTACCTTACATTACCTCCGGGGTAGGCAGGCTCTTACACCTGCCCAGCGCTAAGGCCGTATCAGTTCGGCCCAATGCGCATCCCCGAATGTAACTACAAGGTTACAGGTAGCGGCTATAAAGCCGTAGACGGCTGTGAAGCCGTAAATAGACGGCTGTAAAACCGTAAATAAACGGCTGTAAAGCCGTAAATAGACGGTTGGCACTGGTAACGTGCAGCAATCTGCTCTCACGTTTTGGTCAGCGCTTAGTCAGCTCCTCGCCTCCAGATTTAGGAAATCTTTCAAGTCATCGGTGCAAAGCCCCACCACCACGACAAGGTGGCTGACCACGGTGGGGCATCTCATGGGACAGATTGTTAAAATTATATGTGTTCTGCGTGTTTGACCACGGCCTAACGTCCCGATACAGTAAATGATCTGTTAGACCTACTGTACTGCATGTACGGACCGTGTAGATTGAAGCGAGTGGGTTGTCAGTGGTCGTGAGAAATGTCGGACTGACTCCGGGGTGGTCGACATCGTGACTGACCGCCGCTAAGATCGCCGCCAGCTTCTGCACCGGACTCAGCAGCCGACACAGCTTCAACACATCATCATCATTGTCACTGTCGAGCACAAATTAAAAGAATGTAAACATAGGCAACCGCGCAGCACGAAAGTCAACTAAATAGTCCAAATGTTCGTTGTTAAAACACGCAAAATTAGATACGCACAAACAATATTGTTTCTTCCAAATTTTGACACAACTAAATGCTTTAAAGTTTCTTTTTGTGCTATAGAAATACCCCCTTTACACGACGAAGCTGGTTGGCCGGTTTAATTGTATAGATTGCAATGGCGTAGCTCGTCCAACATTCATTAAGCATTCATCAAACACGTGTCAGAATAACTTGATGAGTGCACTTCAGCGAGCTGGACAAGCGCTCGTCGTTTAGGCCTAAACAGTGTGATATTACAAACATTCATATAGCTGGCTATAAACGAGCGATTGTCTAGTGCTCGTGAAGCGGGCTCGACGAGCCAGCTATAGTCGAACCAGCTTCATCGTGTAAATGGAGTACTAGTTCCAGGTTTTCCACACACTTTGAGCAAACTAATCAATCACTCGAAGTTACGGTTAACGCGAATAGCCTAAAGATGTGCACAGAGCGACAGAAGGAAAATGAAATGAACGGGAAAAATGAAACGAAAGCAGGAGCGCGCGGCTCTTAATTTCAATCCAGCTTAGTTCAGTTCATTTCTGTCGCCCCGTACGCTTGTTAAGAGCTGAAATAGTGGCTGACAATGACAGCGAATAAAATAACGGCTACCGGTGATTCGAGGATGTTGCAGTGTATAGCCTGCAAAACGTCAGCAGCGTGAACGGCCGTGTGATACGGATTGTCGCCATTATACCCCGCTTCTATCGCACCTGCCATACATCAAATCAAATCAAATCATTTATTTAGTCAAGCAAATACAAAGGCATTGACAAAATGAATAATGAAAGAGCTTGAACAAGGGCACAAAGGACTGCAAGAGCCTCTTACATGAACCCTAAAAGAAAAAAAAGAAAGAAAAACATACAAATAGGACAACACAATAAAACCAAGTTAAAACTCAACTGTAAACCGAGCCAAGTCAAAATCATTTAGTCGAGCTTTAAACATTGCCAAGGATGTGGTTGCAACAATATTTTCTGGGAGAGCATTCCACATGTTGACAACCCGGTGCCAAAAAGGGCTAGCAATGAAAGCAGATGGGCATAAGAGTTTACAGAGTTTGAACTGATGTCCACGTGTTAAAGACGATTGGACTGGTTTAAGAATCAGATCAACAAAGTTCTACACAGAATTATAGATTATGATATTTGCCTCGGTTTGTTAAACTATTGGCCTGTCTGTCGGTCTGCGCTTGCCTGTAAAAAGAGTTAGTTATTAAACGTAAATTAAATAAGCAAGCGCGGCGAGTGGACAATAAACCATACAGTGGCGAGGTGGCTGAGACTAGACAGGGGGCAATTGTTCCCTTCCCCCTAAATTTTAGTATGTCGAAACATTCTTTTTGTCGAATATTTTTGGTTCAAAAATACGAAAAATTGGAGGCTGAAAATCTCTCACGTTAAAACAAAATTTAGGAAAACATCAAATTTTTCAGCAGCACTCGTAATGTTGTTCTCTGTCGGAAATCTGTCGCTGTCTGCTGCCGGAAAATGGCAAATTTGTGCCTTTCCTACTTTTTAACCAACGACCTAGCTGAAACCGTCAGCTAGCTTTCAGGAGTGTTATGGATCCGGTTACATTTTCCACTTTCTGGTTTATCAATTTGAGGATTTGCTGTTCGCTTTTCTGTCGCAGTATACCGAATAAATACTTTCAGAACAACGGTGAAAAATCAGCCGGCGAAAAAAAATGAGACGGACTGCACTGTTATTATTCGCTGGTTTATGAGAGAATCGACTGGCGACGACTAAGCGTTGACGACAACAACGACCGTCGAACGACGCCGACCATAATAATCATTATCATCTGTCTGCAGCACTTATTCTGTCACGACGTGTCACAATTATTATCCACCGAGTGGCGAGCTATATTTGTAAATAAATGTACAAAAGTTTATACACTTGTTAACGGCAACATTAAAAAACTCGCACATCGAAAACAGCAAAAATCACAAAAGGTGATATTGCCCGCATCACACGGGCTTCCCCATAGGAAAAAAAGTCGCCGTTAACACAGGGCTTGAAATACCGTTCAGCCTGTGAAAATATGCATGGCGCACATTACAAAATGCGCCGGACTCTTCATCGGATTTGGCTATTCTCTATGGGTTTGTTTTTCAATTTCCCTTCTATTCAGTTCTCATTATTATTCTCGCTTTTCTCGTTTTTTTCACGCTGCCATTTGTGGTTGGGATTATATCGCACGAACGCTCATAGCTCTCTAGCGCTAGATGTACGTAGTGCAGAACGCGGTATTGCGACTGAACGTTGTCCGTTCGTCTGTCTGTCCGTCCGTAGCGCTGATGTGTCATGCATGTCCATATATACGCTGGGTTGCTTTTATTTAAGAGACTAAAAAATAATGAGCTTGAGATCTTCGCTCCACCAAACATCGGCGACCTTGTCCCAAAAGAAACAAACCCAGATATTGGGTAAAATTACGCATACATGAGCGTAGTCACGTAGGCCACCGACGCCGTTAGACGGTACCTACTGTAATGCATTACTGCACTGCTTGCCCATTGGTCAAGGCTACAACGTGTCAGTTCAGTTCAGTTCAGTTACGTCGCTCTGTACGCGCCTTTACGTGAACGACTCGATGCGAGCGACGATTTTTACACGTCCTGTAATAAGATTCGATCCGTAGTGAAGCGGCGCTGAGCGTCTACTTCTGTATGCAGCGGATAATCCCGACTCCCGTTCGGACGACTGCACGTGCCTAATTGTGTATAATGTCCGATATATACCGATATTTTTTTGTCTGCCATTGGCAATATAACGCCAAGCGAAAACCGTGATTAGATAGTGCATCGTTACGAGCAAAACAAAACAAAAACTTTTTACAACATTTTTGAAAACTTAATTTCGCTATTGAGGCAGCAACATGAGTGACACAATAAACCCAAAAAGGCAAGAAAGCGAAACGAACACACGCACACAATGCAAATGGGAAAAATCAAAAGAAAAACGATGTAACAGAAACACAGATAGAAACAGAAAATACATAAACTAATTACAAACGAAATTTTTACACCGACGACCTATTCCAAATTACAGTCGACGCGCCTGAAACATTTTTGCACCACACGCAACCACGGCTTGTCTTCAGCCGTGCGCGATCATGTTAAAATGTTCCGAATAAAAATAATAAAACATAGAGCATGTGCTGAACATTTTTTTTACAAAGATTATATGCGTTTTGGTTGTAACCATGACTATGAGAGCAACATGATTACAGAAGCCATCAGAGGGTCGTCACGTATTCGGACTGCTTCAGACAAGATTATATCACACAAACTGCGACGTTCATAAACGTTTTATAGCTTCTGTGGTTGTTTTTTTTTCCGGCGAACAAATATATTTATGTATCTATCATGATGTCGCATGAGCCAGACAATCCCGAAGGAGCGACGCGGCAAACTGCAATAAGCAGATAGCATCACTGATGTACCGCTGAAAGCGCAGACTTCCAGGATTCAAAAAAAAACTATAAATCGCGTCAGTGCAAAACAATAAAACATTGCGGGGGTCATATACACGCTAAAGCTGACTCGACGAGCGCTCGTCAAGCCAGCTTCATTGTGTAAACAACTGAAGACGGTCGCCGAGAGCAAAAAGTGGCGCTACAAACTTGCAGAAAACTTGCATTTTGTGTGCAAGGGTCAGTATTTACTGCAATAAAACTGTAATAAAACAAACTGATTTGTTCTATTCTGTTTTACTGTACTTTTATTGCATATATGTGGACTGCTGTAATAAAACAAGATTACACGGAATGGACAGCAACTGTTTCCATCGGTTGTTTCGGGTCGTTTCGTTTTTATCGGGAACGTGCGACTGCCTTTAGTTTTTAACAGTCTCCACTAACGCAAGCACCGAAGTGCTATAAAAATACACGTTGTGCAATCCGTGTACGTGTTAGTAAAATTTCTGTGATAGCAATTAGCTAGCGTTTGGCTAGCGATTGGCTAGCCTATCATGGAACCAGGAACGACGATTCGTGAAATTTGTTTTAAAATAATTCGAAAGTCACAATTCTAAATTCTGACTTTTATAGGCCTACTTGCTGCAATTCAATGCACTATGTTCGACGACGTGGTTATTACGTGGTTCAGGCCTAGTTTTCAAGACAATGGCATTCGTCTTTATGATTCACTTATCCAATGACAATAAGCTTATAATAACAGCATCACTCACGGAGAATGACTTTCTAGGTTCGGGGTAGGCGTGACTGCAGTTTCCTGCTACCGCTGGCAAATATAATATTCTTCCCAATGTTCTAAATGGCGTCGTTGTTGAAATAACCGTCTGAACGCGAGCGCACAGTCACGAACAACAGACCCACCGCACAGATGCTGTAAGCGCTCAGCGTCGACGCGTAACGAGAGCTAATGAGCTTAACACGTTTTCTTGCAGTCCTGTAGCTAGGCTAATAACAGAAGGTGATATTTCATCGCGTTGTCGTCATATAAAGCCTAGAAGTTCGCGCACGCATGTCTGTCCGTATCAGTTACACACAGAATGTCAGTCGACTGGAAATACTTTGGACGGAAATACAGTAGCTTGCCGATCTGTCACACGACCAAGAAATCTATAGCGGCAACTCAACTCGTGATAGAAAAAGCAATGAACAGCCCCACAGCCACAGAGACAGCAGAGTGAGTCGAATTAACCACTACTACTCAGATACTACACTATGAGGCATAAAACACACCAAAATTTATCGATCGTAACTTGAAGACGGATGATCAGATTTTGATAATTTTTGGTAAGAATATTCCAGACACAACTGGCCGTCAAATGACCGTTTATGTTTCCGCCTCACCGAACTTCTGTTTCTGCACTACCAGGGGAAAACAAAACAAGCAAAACATTACATTTTTATTCAATGCAAAATTATTATTTGATTAAAATAACGCACACTTAAAACATTTTGTTTAAATTTCTAGCACTTTGGTTGTTAGTTTATCCAATTGTCCAGTTGTGCAACTGCTGACAGCAAATATTTGAAATATTGGCCATTTGTGTAAGCACAGGCATGGAGATGCATTCTCTATTCGTTGATAGCAGTGCTGATAATGTTTTGTTTTAGATATTAACCAGTCGCTTCTAGAATTTATTGATATTCCTAAACAACGTCTCAGAAACTCGCTGCTGCATAACACTGCAAATACTGTCGAATGGACTGTGATCAGGGCTGTTAAGGGCTACGTATCTGGAATGATGAAATTATCTAATGTTTTTCTTTCTTTTTAACTCATGTTGCATTTGTTCTGTTTCCCCAGGTAATGCAACAACAGACGTTAGGTGAGCTATACATTTGAACGGTCATTTTCTGGGTTAGTTATGTCGGAAATGTTTATACCAAAAACTATTAAAATTAAGTTATTATCAGTAACGTCACGGGTGGTTTTTGCGTTTTTTGTTCATTTTAACGCCGATTTCATGTATTTTGATTTCCCCAGGTAGTGCAAAAGCATATATTAGGTAAGTTAAAAACTTAAATAATCGTTTGGTGACAAGTTGTACCAAAAATAGTTGTACTAAAAATTATTAAAATCCGATAATCCGCCTTTAAGTTATGATCGATAAATTTTGGTGTGTTTTTATGCCTCACAGTGTATATCATTCCCCATATATTTGCTGCACCCTGTAACACTGGCCAATTTCTTAAACTTTTTCACCGTCACATTTAGCAGCAGATATAATACAAGAAGCCCAACTGTCGCTAGGGTAGACCGACCGTTTCGCCTATATCTGAAAGCCAGAGTCCAACTTCCGGTAGCGGAAAAAACCAATTTCCCAGAGCGACTATCCCACGTATGCTATGGTGATGCTGCTATAGTGAACGCTACAATCAACGCTAAAATACGATATAGTAATTCGGCGCACGTGGGTGATGACTGCAGGCAGTAACTTTGCATTCAAAACTGTGGCCAAACCGTGGCCGCAAAGACCGTATCGCGAGTCGAATCTTCTCGTAGTAGACCAGTGCGTCCGTAGCAGGTTTGCGTATTCCTTGTTAACAAGGAGTTGGGACTCAAGAGGTTAAAGTGTATGAAAGACTTGCGTAAAATGACTAAATCCGGTCAAGACAAACGCGTAAAATATTCATTTAGTATACTAATGTTAACTTAAATAACTTCATTTGGTTCAGTCGCAAAATAGTCGCACTGGTCATTCGAAAAAAAATGTTTTTTTTAAAAAAAACGATAGACTACAATGAGCACACTTGATGCGCTACAGACGTCACAACGTACCGGACCGTCTTTTTGTACACGTTCTGTCAGTAACTGGTACGTCGTGCAAAAACTGTCGTGTCGACAGTGCGCTTGATATATTTTGACTACGAAGTTAGATATGCGTCTTTCGCAATGGTTTTATGCAAAGCGCAAGATCTTCAGCGATACATTGCGCCAACGCAAACAGCAAGCTTCAGTTTTCTGACAAAAGTACTTCTCAAGGTACGACGTATACCGTGTGGCAACGCATTTAAAGCGTCATGGTGTATTGCTGAGTGTGTCGGTAAAAAACGCTGGAAACTGTGACTGTTTGCTGAAGATTTAGACATGAGTAGAGTAGAGTGTCTTTTATTGACTCGCCGTGTAATTCTGCAGTCGTTCTGCTAAAAGATATTCACTTCCTTTTTAACAGATGCAGATGCGACTGCAATAACATTGCCTGCACTTTTCAATAAATTAGCAATGACTTTATCGACGAATACAAATGAGCCTACAGAATCTGTCAAATGGACACAAAGGCAGCCACTTCTGACTGTATTGACAAGTGCCATAGCAAACACAGACATAGAAGAATTTAACAAGAAATTTGATATAATGCTCACGAAACGCGCGAAAGGCTATAAAAGTTCCTGTTCGCAAACTGTCTTAGTCTATCTGCAGCACAATTCACTCTTGAAGTGTGCGCCGCAGCCGAAAACAGCAAGAAATCAATAAACCCCCTAATTTTGGGAGTTCGGGGTCTTTCAAAGTCATCGATGTTAATATGGCCGAAAGATCGTCACTATTTCTTGTTGTGATAGGCAGCATGTCCATGAGTATCTGCAACTTTTATCACGAAAGACTAGACAAAAACGGTAAAATAACGACTTTTAAAGGGGTACCGCTCTTTTCTTTAACCTAGAAAATCGAGACTTGGACTGTCGAAATCTACGTCAAATGCTAAAAATTTTTCATATGCAGCTTGTCGTTGTCTATCTCTACTGATTTCGGCGCAATTCGCTCCTGAAATGTGCCTCACAGGCCACAATCGCCAAAAAACCCATAAAAACCTTATTTTGATGTTCAAGGTCATCCAAGGTCATTGCTCTTAATGCCAAAAGCCCGTGTACGACTTTCTATTACTGATTAATAGTAACTTAGGCCCTATCTCGCACCGTTTCTGAGTCACAGCGACTTATTGGCAAAAAATCGCAAATTTTTTCCCGCTCTCCTCTCGTTTAGCGCCCTCGCTGGGAGTGACCCTTTTCGAATTTATGGAAAAGCTTTTCGGATCCTAAAACCATAGTCTTCCAGGCAGCCAACGGTGAAAATTTGGTAATCCTAGCTTGCACTGTTTTTGACTGATTCACCCGTGTAACGGACGGACGGACAGACAGAATTGCGATGGCTAAGACGCGATGCGATGGCTTTCGCGCGTAAAAACGAAAGAACAACGGAACGCAAAACTGAGTCTACACAAACTCTTTTAAGGCTGCGTTCACATAGACATGCGTTCACATAGACACGAGTACGAGTACAAGTACGAGGCCGGGTTTCCGTTTACAGCCAGTAGAAGCTTCACTTGTACGAGTGGAGCGTTCACGGTCACTTGTACAAGCACATAACTCAACGAATGTCGGCCATATTGAAAATTCGCAGTGAAATCGAATCGAGGAAATGCTTCGCCATTAAAACAACAATATTCCACTACAAACTTACTATTTTTACAAACCGCACATCTCTAACGATGAACAATTTTACTGACGTCAAATATGCGCCACGGTTTTTAAAAATTATTATTATATTAATGCTATTTACGAGTAGTTTACTTTCTACAAGTTGGATAAAAACACGACCTGCACAGAAACTACTCGTACGAGTGAAATTTACAGGTAACCCGTACTCGTATGT
>Ga0209367_1003083_pt1 | contig 22457 bp, 15 predicted proteins | sample WorMetLIZISLAND2_FD_187412 | JGI IMG/M metagenome (GOLD analysis project Ga0209367, IMG submission 187412) | Marine gutless worms symbiont microbial communities from Max Planck institute for Marine Microbiology, Germany - Olavius geniculatus... ... | reverse complement strand
CTCCTCATGCATTACTGTTAGGGCAAGGACAAGAACTTCCAGCATTTCTGCAAGTAATGCGACATCGTCTGCAAAGTCAAGGTCGGTGAAAATCTCGTGCTCCAAGGTAACACCGGTCATTCCCCGTGCTAGACGATATCTGCATAAATAAATATCCAAGCATTTGCAAATTTATACTTTTAACGTTTTAAGAACTTTACTGTAATGAAACATTTTATTATTAAAGGAACAAGAAACTAAAATTGTATTAAGTTACGGGTTGGTTTTTTCAGGATGGGGTTTCTGGTGAGTTGTTGGGTGAACTCACCCAATAAAGCACACTGGGGTTGACTAAATCCTGGTTAAAGTGAGTCGTAATTTGGAATCTATAGTGAATAGTTTCTTAACGGCACATCAGCACAGAATAGGTCATTCAGTACTATAATCTATACCTAACTTATCCAATGTTAGATTTTCCTACTTCGTAGGTTATTGAAGTTAAGACTGTCACGTTTGCATCTTGACAGCCTTTATCTTTATGGTGTATTGTGTGATATATTTGCCAATACAGGCACGCGGCATTATAGTGCCGGTGATACTTGGGGCCACAGTTCAAACATTGGACCATATTACGCAGCCGTCGAGGATGGAAGTTTCTATGGTCGACCTCCGTACCATGCTCTGCTGTCTTCCCGAGACCTACTGGTTAGTTTGTTGACCTTTTTCAGCCTCAGGTTAGAAAGAGTTAAATATGTGTGTGTAGCTCTTTGTGGATCTCATCGCATAGCTATGAAGCTTCACCTGCCATATTGGATTATGCAGTTTTGCTTACCACCTGTCACAGGTGGACACGCCTTTACTAAGAATTCAAGAATTGTGTAGTGAAACATCAGATTTTAGTTTTTTGATAAAGTTATTGAATAGCCGTCAAAGTATTAAACCATGATTGTAATCTGATTAATTTGTGTAGGTTATTAATTACTGTTTCAGCTTGTGTGAGTTTATTCAAAGATGTCTATCACAGTTGCAGTTATGACTGACAGTTTGATCATGGTAGAAGTTGAATTAATATTGTTAAATTGGGTTAATATTGTTGGTTGGCTGGTCAGGGGTTTCCGAGCCATCATCAGATGCTGTTACCTGGCCACGAAGCAGCAGCAGCAGCACGGGGTCTGCCGTCAATATCCAGCTTTCACTCAGCCGCTGGTTCACAGCCCTGCCACCATGCAGTGGCCACCCACCAACCAATGGACTACCAGACTTCATCGTCATCATCTCCAGCCCCACCATCGATGACTGCAGCAGCTGACACTCAGTCGAGTACACAGCAGACAGGGGCTGCCCTCGGTCGTGCTCTGGCCAGTGTATGTATCAGCTTTTTACCAGCGTCGACTGCACTGTTAACTGTGATAAATGATAGGGGCTTCTCTTGGTAACAGTGCACTATGTAAATAGATTACCTGTCAGTAGGTATTTTGTTTGCTCAAGTGAAATACCTGTAATTTACACAGTGTTGTGGTTGTTGTATTGGTCTCAGTCAACAAAGGTTATAGACACCAGGCTGTCAGATGGGCGACTGTTACCTCTCGGTATGTAACCAGCTGCCGAGGTCAACTCAGCCTGGTTTTTCCTCAGTGGGTAGATGTAATGAGTACCAATGATAGCTGGGGCATAAACAAGCACACCTCACGATATACTGTGCCATATTCTTGGTCTCGCAGTGTAAGCTGGTGTCTGGCTAAGGAAACGCAGATCAGCGCCGCCCTGTGGGCATTTTGGTCTAGGGAGGACCTTACATTTTAGGAATTACTTTGTCGACGTGAACGTCAGACGGATGTTTAGTTTAAAGTATTTTAGGACCAGTGTGCAGTGAACGTTGGTCTGTAGATATACGCGACGGAGCACATGAACAGCAGCAGCAACAACAGTGGTTCAGCAGCTGCAGCTCGTGCATCAGCTTCTGTCTCATCAGTTCATTCCACTTCAGGTACTCTCATCATGGGTTTGTTGTAAGATAATGATAAAGATGAGTCGATGATTAAGATAAAGATGATTAGATGAAGGTGATTAAGACGAGGATGAAGGTAAAAATCTCATAAGATGACTAGAAATACGTTCTGTGGAATGAGGTATCTGTCCCATTACCACGATATATCTGTCGTGTTTTAGCATTATACCCCATTCACACGATCGAGCAAACATCGAGCAATCATCGAGCAAACATTCAGGAAATGCATTCAAAATACACATGCACAACGTGTGCTCTAATTCCTCAATGTTTGCTCAAGTTTGCTTGATGTTTGCTTCATCTAGGCTATGCTTTATGCATGCTTCATATTTGCTTGACGTTTGCTCAATTTTTGCTTGATGATTGCTTGATCGTGTAAACGGGGTATCATGCTCTTACTTCATGGTGCACGTCCGCAAGGCTAGCGTGCCATGTAACTAGTTGAGCTCAGATATTTACAATTGTGGTGTCTGCAATCTGTAAGGTCATGATTAACTACACAGAAGTTCAAAAACGCAAAGAAATCATATCAGATTTGTGGTATACGAGGGTCATCTCAAAAGTATTCGGCCTCGACATATTAGACAACAATATTGTCCACAGTCTATACATAGTGAAACGTACATCGTTTACGAACTTTAATGAGTCGGTTGCGGATATGACATCATTGTAATTTATGACATCACAGAACATTAATAGAACCAATTTCTAGTGTCAACGAAAGAGGCTTGAGTCATTCATCATCATGGATAGCTTACACCATCATTATCAGATTTCAGATTTCAAAACAGATAATAGTCACTGGGGGTAAGGTCGTTGCTGTATGCAGAGTGGTCTTGGTGTAGAAAGTCATAGTCATGAACAGCCAGCTGGGTAACTGTTGAGTTTGGACTGGACTGCAGTGCTGAAATTTGGGGAAATTGCTCTCGGGCCCCTCCCAGCTCCTCTGCCCATCAGGGACCCATGTAACTAGTCACAAATTCTGACTGGCCTCTCATTAACACAACTAATATAATTAACAGTTAAATTTTTGATAAAATTTTTCTGATACCATCAGATGTTGGCATTGTGTCATATTTTGGCTAAAGTGCTTTGATTTGCGGCTACCATATATTAGGCTATAGTATATTCACAAACCCAAATGAGAAATTCATAAACGTAGATCTCAAGGCTTTCGTAAAATCAGATGTTAAGGAGCCCAAGTTTGGTAAATCCAGCTACAGACTGAAAAAGTTTCATGCAACTACCAGCCTGATTCAAATGCTGCTCGCATTAACGCACCAAATCGTTTCAGCTTAATGTTCTATGATGTCATAAATTACAATGACGTCACTTCCGCAATCTGCTCACACAAATATACAACGTAGGTACCTTTTACTGATATATAGACAATAAAAAATTTTTGTTGAGGCTCAAAACTTTTTGAATGCCCCTCGTATGTGCATGAAATCGTGATTGACTCAAATGCTCTTATTTATCTTAATTATGTTGTTAGGTGGTGACCATTGGTCGTCATCTGATCCACGAGTGTTAGCCACGGCACAGCAGGCATCAGTCAGTAGTTTGTATTTGTTTTCCTCTACATGACATAGACTAATGTATTTGATTTTTCTTCAACCATCTCAGACATTGGCTTCTATCAAGATGTGTGCAAAGCATATGGCAGCCTATGGTCCAGGCCAGACTAGAAGTTGAGTCAATTAAAACAGTCCAGGCTGAGTCAAACCTTATTCACTGCTACCTTAACTGCACCTACAGCCATTTAGTCATTGCTTGTATGTCTATTTGCTTTTTATAAGCCAATGATTAGCTCTGGGATTCTTGATTTTGAAAGTGGTAATAGAAATCGGGCTGGTCTAAAAATGGGCCAAGCCATGCTGAATAATTCAGGACCATTCACAGATATTGACGACTTTTTACCATTCAATGTATTGTGAGCGTGAGTATAGATGTAAAGCAATCTACGATACAATGAAGATTTGCGCTTCAAAACTGACAGACAAGCCGCCATTTTATTCTAACACATTAGCCAAAGAACTGAAAATGTTTTGAAATGGAAATGAAATGAGAGAAACTGAACTAGAAGTACGGTTGATGTGATGTACGGGTGCGCTGTAGTCGTCTGGGTTGGAGGAGTGTCTGGACGATGCAATCAGTGTGCTGCGGAACCACGCTGAGTTGCCGCTGACAGCTGCAGTAGTACGTGAATGCACTCCGCCGCCACTGTCAACACGACCGCTGCGATTATCCTCCGCCACATCACAGGAACTGTCCCGACGCAGACAGCGACCTGCGACGTCACTCATTACTGATGGTAGGCAGCTGCTGGATGACATGAAGTCAAAGTGTGCAGAAGGTTTTGTTTAAATTTGGTTTAGTCTTAGATCGATGTATAAACTAAAAAACACGGTTTCCAGTTCGTACGACGTAATTATCGTGGATTTGTTTTTTATTAAAGTAAGCAGTTTCAGTTCAGAATGGATCTGTTTCTGCATTTTCTGCTATCAACTGCATTATCATGTAACAATGGTAAACTACCCTTGTGAATGATTTACACACAATAATTTTAAGTTTATAAGAAATTTGAAATAGCTCCTGGCTTTCTGCCTTTGATGTGTATGTTTGCACTTTACTTGTTGACTGCAATTTTTGTTGACAGCCAATTGGGCAGTTTTTCAGATAAAAACCAACTGAATGGAATTGAAAAGTTTGTATGGTTTGGTTTTCTTTAAAACCGAAACCAAACTGACTTTTGATTTTTTGATGCTTGCAATGAAAATTTAATGCTGACTTGAAATTCCTTTTCGTGATAAAAAGTAAGATTTCAATGGAATGCAGCCATGCAATTGAAACCATACATATTTGATTTTTGGCATATGTTTCTGGGTTGGTCTTTTGGGTGCTGTGGCAAACTCTTGCTTTTAGACACGTGAGAGAGTGTGTTTTAAAAAATGATTAACCTAGCTGGTTTTGGGTTTTTTCAGGAATTTGTGTTTTTTGGACTATCTTAGTTTCATGTTGTCAACTAAATGTGCTTGATTTTAATTTTAAGTTTGCCGTTGTGTTTAGATGCGCAAGAGAGTGGTACCAGTGAAAGCGTTGTGCCATGTGACACGACACACGTGAAGATTGAGAAGCCTCTGCATCGATCTACAGATGATCTCACTACCTCATCAGATGACGCCGCTGGCGCTGTACCGAGACATCCAGGCACTATGGTGTCATCAAGCGATGCTGGTCTGCCTCCATTCGTGTCCATCATGCCGCCGACCAAACGTGTCAGGTACTTTGACTGTTTACAGGGTGGGCCAAAAAAAGTAAGCTATTGTATTGTTTCCATATCTTCGCTAAATATTGACCAATTTTCACAATTTTTTTACCAGTAGACTGTGGAAGAAATTTACTACTCAGTGGCATGCACACCACACTTATTATGTCACTACACTACCTTGTAAAATATTAATATCCAAAAACGTACAATATCTACTAACGGTAATAAGGTCAAGTGGTAAATTTTTTAAAGTAGTTAAGTACAAGAAATTTGAGCTAATGCTCACGGGACGCGCGAAAGCCTATAGCAGTTCCTGCTCGCAGGCAGTCACCCATCGCAGTACTAACCGGGCTGGGGTAGAGTAACTTCGTTTCAGCCGAAACGCGTTACCAACTACGCCACGCCACCAACGCCAGTATCGTGGCGCCACCTTGTGAATGATATAGACTTGTGTCGCAGCGCTTAATCGGCAAAAAATCCTTTAAACCCGCTATTTTGGCGTTCAAGGTCATTGAATTCGGCGGCAATCGAGAGCCAGTGTACGACTTCCTGTTAGTGATTAATAGTAACCTAGGCCCTATCTCGTACCGTTTCTGAAATACAGCGACTTATTGGCTCAAAATCATAAAAATTTTTCTACCCTCTCTCATTTAGCGCCCTCGTTCGGGGTGACCCTCTTCGAATTTATGGAAAAGCTTTATGGTTCCTGAAACTAAAGTTTACCAGGCAGCCGACGGTGAAGATTTGGTGATCCTAGCTTGGACCGTTTTTGCCTGATCCACCCGTGTGACAGACGGACAGACAGACAGACAGACAGATAGAATTGCGATGGCTAAGACGCGCTGAAAGCACTAGCTGCTTTCGCGTGTAAAAATGGTAAATATAAGTTATAATAAGTGTTAAAGAGGTTTACGTGTAGTTACGGAGTAAGTTTTCATCTTTTAAAAATAGTGCACAGCTCGTAGGGCCGCACGATTGAAATACGTTGCTCTGTATGCTCATGCAGTTAACTGAGCAAGATTGCAGTCATCAACCATCATTAATGCACATTGAAAATTAGTGCACAGTAAAATAGTTGAAATTATTTGAATAAAAAATGTTTAATATGTCCTCCAATGCTTTTGACACTTACTGTAACTCATATTTTAACATTTAAGTTGAATACTTTAAAAATTTACCATTTGATCTTTTGTCCATCTTTAGATATTGTATGTTTTTGGATATTTATATTTTACAAGGTAGTGTAGCAACACAATAAGTGTAATGTGCATGCCCCTGAGTAGCAAATTTTTTACAAAGTCTACTGATGAAAAAAAATTGTGAAAGTTGATCAATATTTAGTGAAGATATGGACGAAGTGCAATAGCTTACTTTTTTTGCCCACCCTGTAAGTTGCTCAAAATAAAACTTCTGTTTACTAAAATTTTTCTTGACGTTTCGGCAATCACTAGCTTTTCTGCAAGCTCGTTTTCTAAATACTATGCTGTACTGTTGGCACTGTACGTATTTGAGCGATTGGAATGCCACAAAGATGCCATTTTTGCTAATTAAGTGTGATGTATCATGGTTAGCAGCATTTATGTGTGTTTTGTTTTTTGTTTGTTAAGTATATTAATTATTTCACAGAGCTGTAGAGATTGTAACACAGTCACTTACTCACAAATTTCGATGTTTAATACTAAAGGCACATCAGTAAGAACAGTGTGAAGTTGACACAATGGCATCATTACCAGCATCCAAAATCATCTTAATTATCTTTCTACTAGAAAAGAGTCAACATGTTATTGGGTCTCAGTGCATCTGTAAGAGCTTATGCATAGTTCAATAACTGATGAAAATTTGCTGAATAAGAAAATGCCGTTTTTTGGCAATTGCCACTGTTAGCTTTTAGTCGAATTTAACGATGAAGTAATGGCTAATTTTGCTAAAGTTTTCTGTTTAAAAATCTTAACTGTTACCATGTTTAATTAACTTCGTTATTATTTGTAGGAAATCAAAGACATCGTCAGTTGGAGACGATAGTGTCAATATGGCTGACGTGTGAGTGAACTGCTTTCTTATTTAGTAACGTTTCATTTATTTTCAGGTGAATTCAGTCGTAATTTTTTGAAAAAATATATATTGTTTATTTTTGTTATAACTATTCACTTAGTAAGGTGGTGGTGAGTGTTAACTTTTTGTCCATCTGTCTGACTATCTATCTGTCTTCACATTATAGTTTTCCCACGAATGATAAAAAGTTTGAAGTATTGACATGCTTAATTGCGTGTAGTTGCTATGTTTTTACTTTTTTTCCACTGCAGTCTCCTGTCGTATCTGATGCAAAGCAGTATCGATCAGCCAGATCTGCTAGCATTAATGTCGTCATTTCATTTATTGTTACGCCTCATAAACTGCAAAAAGTTGACAACTTGACAACATCAGACAGTAGTGTGAAAAAGGTTCAGCTGTACAGCGGATCATAAATAAAAGTGTGGCAGCTTGTTATGACTAGTAGCAGTTTTTAAAACAACTGTCTTAACACCGCATTTGTTATCATCAGGACTTGCTTTGCAGAGTAGCTCTCTGGCTTGTATTTATTTATGTTTGGTCATTCATCAGTGCCATCTGAGAAGTGCTGAAATAAAGGTTGAACAGGTTAAAGGTGGTGATATAGCTTTAATTGGAAGCCCATCTCAGAGCTACGGAGCGTCACCTGCCGTATGGGATCACACAGTGTTACCTGCTACCCGACACAGGTGAACCATCTTAACCCCAGCCAGATAGGCTGGTACTCAGTTTACTTACCCCGGAGGGTGGAAGGCTGAGTTGACCTAGGCGCCTGGTTACATACTGAGATGGTTTACCTGCTCGCAGGCAGTCACCTGTCGCAATACTAACCCGGCCCAGCGTGAAGTAACTTCATTATCAGATGAAACGTGTTACTGCTATGCCACACCACCAATGCCGGCAGATGCAGAAAGTCGAGGACTGGTGTGAAGATATATCTTGCCCGTTTAGTGACTGTGACCGGCTGACTTTGACTTGTAGGACAGATGAAGAAGATATCAGCCCAGAGCTGAAGGTAGAACGAGAAAAACTACGAAGGCAGCAGAATAATGCTCGGGAAAGGTAAACATTACATTTTACCTTAGATCTTAGTTCAGCCCGCATCCTGGTGGATGCTTCGGGCCACACGTTGACGCCATTCTGCTCTGTCTTTTGCCAGTTCTTTGGCTTCTTTCCAGCTAGTGTTCATGTCCTTCAAATCTCGTTTGATGATGTCCATCTGTTTTTTTTCTTGGCTGTCCTGACTTTTCTCTTGTAGCCCTTTAATTCTCACTTTTTTTCCTGACGAGTTATTCTGGAACCCTCCATTCTCAGTACATGTTCCAGTCACCTTAGTATTCTTTTTTTAATGAATAGTTAATACATGTAGTTATATTAGCAGCATCTGACAGTTTGGCAATGAGTGAATTGTGAGCTGATATTAGTTCTTCATCCTGCGATACCTTGACATTTGTTGGTGATAGGCCCGTAAAAGTCATGTCTCGATAATTCTTGCAAGTTTTACATTTGAAGTAACTTAATCTGGAAAAAAACAGTACACACTCAAATAATTCTAGAAAAATTTGTATGTTTTTAAGGTACTGTAACAGCAGTAAGTTTAGTATGTTTTGGTTAATCATAAATAACTAGTTCTGTCAGTGTCAGTCTCACAGTATGTGTTATCAGTTCCACAGGTTTTGATCTTGATCTCAACAGAGAAGTCTTGGTCTTGGCCTAGAAAAGAAATGAAAGTCTTAGCTTTGGTTTTGTGAAAAAGCCTTGGGTACCTCAGTATCCTCTCGTGCAGTTTAAAATGCAAAATAGTGTAACAGTAAAGCTGTTTAAAACGGAGTTAAGAGAGTATTTCTTAAGGTTTTTTTCATAAGTTGTACCAGTGGTAACAGATCTGGGTTGATCAGGAAGTCGGTTTCATGTGTGTGGCTTAGCATAAGAGAATGCCCATTCTCTTGATTGTAGGGCTTAATTAAATGAATACTGCGCTTCTGTTTGCATTCTGGCAAAAAGTAGGGACTGGTGGGGTGGGAGGCAGAAATTAAAAATAAATTTGTTTTATGATATGCTGCGTATTGTTTCACAGCAGCGCTGAATAGTGCCAGTGAGAACTATAGTAAAAGTCATGCAGCATAGCAGACTAGATGCAAACATTTTTACACGTGAGAGCTAGTATGCTATAGCGCATATTAGCTGTGGTAATTCTGTCTGTCCATCTGTTTATCCTGGTGTCACGACCCGGTACCATTTCAAGACCAGGTGAGATTGAGACTTCTGGTTTTCACCGCATGATAGCTTAGAGTCTCTAGTATTTTGTGACAAAATTTCATGCCGCTGGGTGAAGGGGGTCACCCCGAATGAGGGGAGAAAAATGCAAGCGTGACTAGTACATCCGGTGTAGAAGCATTCGCCAGAGGGCGCCACGCAACTAGCTCGTTGTTCGATCAAGATTGGAGTTGGGTATTTGTATATTAGCTTTAGGATGAACACCCCAATTTTTAGCCAAACTACTGAACGGATTTGAAAATGTTTTGGAGCGCTAGAATTCTTATCTAACAAGCTTTCCATTGGTACCAGATTCACATATCCAGACGTAGTGGAAAATGTGAATTTTGACTAAGTAGGTCGAAAAGGTGTGGCCCTCGTTCACGACGTCGGACGAATATCACACAAAGTACGTGAATTAGAACGAACAGCGAGAAATACTAAATATTCATTTATTAGTGCGATATATAGGGATTTTGGTGATATATAGTTTTTATGGAAACTTAATGAAAAAATATGCCATCGATCATCGACGATCGATTGCGGGGTACCTTTATGTAATTGGGGGACCCATACAAAAGGGTGTAAGAAAATGTTAGCGGTTTTTTTGGCTATATCTTAATAACTACCATGCTGATTACTATGATGTTGACGGCTGCTGAAAGAGGAAAGGACTGGATATTTCTAGGAATAGGTGTTAGGATTTATAAAATGGAATTAGATTTTACAGGAAGGTTTAAAGTTGCATGTACCATCTTAGTGGTAACCTAAGGTAAGTTGGCGTTGAATGATGCAGTTTTTTGGCGAAATTTGGCTATATCATCATAACAAGCAATGGTGACGTGCTTGTTAATGGTATCAACATCGATGACCTTGCATGACCTTGAACCTAGAAAATGGAGGATTTTAGTGATTTTGTGCGATTTTTGGCTGCAAAAGAGTGAAGTGCGACAAAATGGATGGAGATAAACCGATATTAGCTGCCAACAGGAACTGCCATAAGCTCTCGGCCTCTCGTGCATCTCATGAGCATTAGCTCAGATTTCTTGTCTCAAACATTTTTTTCAGTAAGTCTTCAAACACAAAATGCACCAATATTTATGATAATCCAATGAACTTTTTGGCGATGGAGGTTTTTCAAGTAGGATGACAGCTGTAAACACAGAGGAGTTTTTTCCGCCTGCCTAGGTTACGTGTGCGAGACATAAACGATGCAATCCGCGAGCTGGGTCAGATGGTTGCGATGCACACTGGTGCATCTTCGTCAACGTTTACCAAGCTCACAGTACTGCAGGAGGCCGTCCGCGTCATTACCGATCTTGAGAATCGGCTCCGAGGTATGGACCGAACACAGCGGTGGTCCAAAACACCAGCTGTTTACAGTCTCGATGCATGAACCTTCATGCTGTTTGATTCCATGTGCCTGATACCGTAAGACTTCTGATGCAAGCTGGGTGGGTCTCTGTTATAAGCCAGGGGATCTAGGTCACTTGTGTGAATGCAAGCTGGGTCTTGAGTACAGACTTGGGGGTCTTGATCGTTTGTTCTAATAGAAGCCAGGGACTTGCGTTAGAAGTGTTACGGTATGTGTTCTTGTATATGATGTGAGCGCATGCAACATTGTGTTACGGTGCTGCATGTGCATGTTTCGTGGTTTTTTGCTGCGCCGATGGTCAGGGTCAGAGTTCGTGACATCAATGAAGCATTTTCAGAGCTTGGTCGCATGGTGACGTTTCACATGGCGCTTGATCGGCCACTGACCAAACTTGCCATACTCCAGCATGCCTTAACACTCATTACCGAGCTCGAGCGACAGGTCCGAGGTATGAGGCCTACACACGCCTGGAGCGGTGGTCTGGTGGTGGACTTGGTGGTGGATTTTGTGCGTCGAATGGAGGACTTGAACTTTTTTGTCATCTTTGTGACAGTATTGATGTCTTTCGCCATCTTGTTTGACTTATGATGCGTTCTTGACAGGCATTTTTTGACATTATGCGGTTTATGCAAATTTGTGCATGTTTTCTGCATATAAGGCTTAAGAATTACAGTAATGGCAACAATTGTCTAAATAAGTTGAGCAGATGACGTGATGATATTGTATGACTCTGTGTGTGATAAATTTAGATAATTAGGCCACACAGAACGATAGTTCGGGAAGGCTGTATGTTTTACAACAGTTTTTTTTTCAACATGAGATCTTTGAGGTCCTTTGGCTGATCGCCACAGAATTTTTCTACATGCTCGGAAGCATGTTCAGTTTTATAACCCCAGTACAAAAATTTGGGGCCTGTTCCCCCAAAAGAATTTGGGGCCAAAAACATGCTGAATTTGGCTCGAATTGAATATCTCCGGAATGGATAGAGATATCGAAAATCGAAAAACTTGGTGATCGACAGTGTTTCCTGCCGCGTTTGGCGGAAAAATTCGGTGAACTTTGGTCCACTAAGCATGGAGATTTAGAGGTGCAATCATACCCCCCAAATCGACTTTTTCTGAAGACCATATTTTTGCTCCTAATGGGTGCTGCATCCCCAAATTTTATACATGCTACAGAATGGCCAATTCTTGCTAGCACGCATTCCACTGGGGATGGGGTACCTGCAGCAATTTTTACAAAGGGGTGGTCAAAAATTGGCTTAAAATGTAGTGTATTAGCTTCTATAACTTTCGAGCTAAGGGTAGTAGCCTCACGAAACTTTACCACGTGATGTGCCGCTGGGTGGGGGTGATAAGGTGGATACAACTTTTTTGGGAGAGCAAAAAATGTTCAAAATTTGGCACAATTTAGGACAACTTTTGACTTATAACCGCAAATATCTGTGGAACAGTTAAAAATATCAAAAAATTTGTAAATGGCTTATTTAGTGCCATCCATCTGCTGTTGAACAAAAGAAATTGAGTGAAGTTTGGTCCACTAACAGCAAAGTTATAGGGGCAAATGTTTTCCTACTCTTAAGTCGACAATGTGTATTCTGTGTATGCTAATGCATTTGAGTTCTGACCACGCGACTTTGCTACAAGGGGAATTTTAACCCCTATACTTTTTCCCAATCAGACTTACAGCACTGGCGGCCTTACGTTGGGCTTTGCCCCAAACTTTTAGTTCAGTTTTGTTCGAAATACCGCTAATATGAAATTTGTAATAAGTTGTTAATTTTTTCATTAGAGCTGTCAAAGCATTAATTTTTTTAATGTGTCATTGCACTGCGTTAATTTTTTTAACACATGCATTAACGCATTAATAGTGCATCCTTAATATTGCTGGGGGCCCTGAATTTACAGGACCTGGAAATGATGGAACACCAAAAACAATGACTGGAAATTGCAATAACGGGGAAATAAAGGACTAAATCGCATCCTGTCGTCTGAATATTATCATTACTATTTACAGTAGTGATGGATCGGGAACAACAGTTTAATTACTTTAATTCATTAGAATGTCAAATAACCGCAGTTTAACAGAATATTGGAACTCCTGCTTCACACAATTCAGTAAATTTAGTTTTTTAACATCTGTGTTAGTTTTTTTAACGTGCATTAATTTTTTAAACTTGCATTAACTTGTTAACACGTTAAGTTAACGCATTCATTCGACAGTTCTACTTTTTATATGTGGTCCTGTTACCTTACCTGTACTGATCATCTCATGCCTATTGCTGTTTTATTGACTTTGATTAAACACAATTGCACGTTGATACCTGAGATCAAGCACAAAACTAGAAGGCGCTCGTGAGAGAGCATATCTCCACCAAGTAGAGTGATTTAAATAATACTACTGTAAAATGTAGACGTTTTCACAGGAGGGCGCCACCGTTCCTGCCGGTTGTGTATGACACGTGGAGACGATAAGTCGTCATGTTCACACACACACAGAACGACGGACAGAACGACTAATCTCTTAATCTCCTCCAGTGTTCACTACATTCACCTTGGCGGAAATAAACATGCTGTAGAATTATTGGAATAAAATATTTTGGTGGCAGTCGATCAGAAGCTCTTGCTTATTTAAGTTATGTCTAACTGGCTTATTTTTCTGGAGTAACTCGGCTTTGGTAATAGTCAGGTCTCCCTAAACTTTGAATTGAAGGGAATTGAAGGTGCATAAGTTTTGCCTTTTTCTGATTTCTGGCTGGCAGCATTCAAGTAGTGAATGAATAGTGGTCACTACACAGAATTCGCATGTGTCGTGTTCATTAGCAATATCTGTGTGTGATTTGCATGTTTAGTGTTGTAGCGTGTTAGAAAAATTTGTTAATATCTGCTATGCTTTTGTGAAAATCGTGCTTTTCCGTTAATTTTTGCCAGTTGTTTCGGAAGATTGTCAGCAATTAATTATATCATGAAAAGTTATCTCCATGTCGTCTCTGTTTAACTGACACATGTGCAGAAGAAATGTCTGTGTTGTACTCTTTCATAATGTTAGTTTCTTACATTTTACAGATACTAGTTTATATTGATTATTGATATGGCAGTGGATGTGCCATGTAAAATTTTACCAAATTTGTAATAATATACCTGCTAATTTTTGATGAATTTTGTAAAACTTCATAAATTCTTGCAAGGTGTATTTTTCCCTGAATTAGGTTTGTCTAATGCTAATGCATTTATAGCAATAGCTGTAACTTGTCAGACGATTGTAATCAGAAATAAATCATAGTCGTTCATCGTCATCACTTGCACTAAGTGCTGCATGATTTGTTTTGCTTAGATTTAGCTGAAAATGCAAACTGATGGTTGGGACACTGCTATCGGAATTTTGTGCATACATTTTTGTTGTGCTCTGATGGGCAGACTTGTTGCTTTGTTTGGCACTTCCAGGTCATCCATCACTCCAGGTAGGTAAATCTAGTACCAGTCTGCTTGGCTTGGGTTAAGGTACGGCACATTCACCTGTGTCAGGTGGCATATGGCAGCTGATGCTCAGTAGCTCTGGCATGGGTGAGTGAGTGAGTGAGTAGGGTTTAACGTCCCGCCTGACACAGTATAGGTCATTTTGGGGACGGCCTTTCCAGGCGGAATGCACACAAACACATAATAACGGAACATTAAGTTTGACCTTTACAATAAAGAAACAGAAAGTTTAACTTTTACGGAAACACAAAGTGTGAGAACCTAAAATTGTAAGAACTCCATTATACGTGTGCGTATGTAATTAACTTAATGGTAGTTCTAATAATCTTCCCTGGGATGGGTTCGTACGTAGAAATATACCAAATTTTCAACATCGTTTGTATTGCTGTGATGACAGAGCGTAACTTGAACCCGAAAGCTGCGTGCTTGAAGCGGCGTGAGGAGGAGAAGGGAACAGAGTTTCTCAATGCTCAGTCCGCATACGCCGATCGCACAGCTCTGCCTCTTGTGGTAACTAGTTATATTATTATTTTCCAGTCAATAAATGTTAGTCATATTCAATGCAAGTTACATTAGATTACAATTGTGTCTCGACTCTCGATGTTAAAACCTTGCTATGTGAAAACCTGGTATACGTTAAACAGGTAAAACATATTTACGAATATTTTGAAACATTTAGGCAGAACATGCCGGTGTGCAAGTGTTTTGACGTGCTTATACATACGACATTTTTATTATCCTACATGGCTTAATCAGTGCCCAGAAGTCAATGACTGTTAAAACTTTTGTGTCAGTGTTTTATTTTCTATGAAACAGAATTCTCGTCTTGTGTGCAGTGGTTGTGCTTAAATGTTTTTAAAATATCTGTGCAACAGTGTATGCAAAAACCTAGAGTGTTGCTAGTCATGTGGCGAATTTCTGGCCATTTTTTGTGTTGTTTCAGACTCCTGATCTGAGACCGAGCTTTGGCAACACACAAGGCCAGCATGGCAGTCCCGTATGAGAATGCTAGGCCGGCATGATAGTATCAAGAGTTATTCTTTGTTCGGCCGGCCACAGCGCATCTCTCTCAGTGACAGCCGACATGATACTGTGGATTGATTCAGTTACCTTTAGGGTGACCACTTGAAACTGGAAGATTGTTATTATTATCACTTTTGTTATCAAAGACGTCAAATTTAGTAATAATTCAATAGTAATAACAACAATGATGATAAAACATTTGACGAGTATCAAAGACGTCAAATTTAGTAATAATTCAATAGTAATAACAACAATGATGATAAAACATTTGACAAGCACCGTAGTGCCGTGGCTTCAGAGGCGCTGGCAGAGACATCATCTTTGAAGGACATGGTACAAGAGGATTTTAAAATGCACAAAGCTAAATAAAATGTTGAATTACGTTCACTGAATGAAGCCTCAAACCTGTGTAGCTTTTACAGATATGCTTGGGTGTATAGCCATAAGTTTTGGGCCAAGCAATTTACACCATGCCTTTTTAGGAAACATGTAAATGCCAGAAAATTTGACTGCTGTCAGACAAAATTTAATGAGTTGACCAAAAGTCAGCATAATTGTTGGGGACAAAATCGTGTCTGTTTTAGGCAACACTGGCATGCGTATTAGCATAATATAGTCCTAAATGTGATATGCCAAAATGGTGCATTTTCGGCACATTGCACTACGTTATTATACTGTTATTGAATTGGTATTGCATTTCTTTGCTGTACTATATGTACTATTTGCTGTAGTATATGGGTAATTGAAGCAAGAGTTAACAGTACCAAGTACCAATTTGCAAGTGGTTGCCCTGTACAGTAACTTTGTGACTGTTTTGTCGGCATTTTGAACTACCAGCAGCAGAAGAAGGTGCTTTGGCATCCACAGTTTGCAGAACATGAGTGAGAGTGAACAGTTCACTGTTTTTAACCTCGTACGTGTAAAACCAGCGTAGTTGGTATCAATGTATTGCAATTTGTAGCATTTCCCGCATTGCCTCCATGTTGATATTTTGATGCCAATATCGTCGTCATCAAGAGTGGACATGCCAAGTCTTACTCATCTCATGCACATCTCACGCATTCTCTGTTAAATTGCGCTTTTCACCCACGAAGAATTATCTTACACATTTTATTTTCAACATATTTTTCACCAGGTGCTGCATTGTCACCCAGGTCTACTCCAATCCCCCGAGGCTGCTACTCCAGACTTCAGAGCTGAATGATGGGGAGGGGAGCAAAAGCGAGGGACAGGACAGGACAGGAGAGGGGAAAGAAGGGAGGCGAGATTCATGAGGGGAGGGGGATTTTTACTTCCTTATTTTTCTCTTCCTGTCTTGGCATGTCTGCTGCCTTATCATCATCATCAGTGGCGTCGTGATTAAAGTTGGGCAGGAGGTTGTAATTTCCTGACTAGACTGCTCCAGATTTTTGACAGTCGGCAGATTATACGTGCTCATGATTTCAATTTTGCTTCTGAGTTGCCCAATATTGGGAATTTTCAGCTTTAAGTTTAGTATTCTTGGAAGAATTTTTTTTCTAATTTACTTTTAAATCCCTCAAATTGGGAATTTCCAGCCATAAATTTTGTATTTTTGGAACAAAATTTGTGGACTGAAAGAGTTTTCCAACAAGCTAAAATCTAGGAGGGAATTGCCTTTTACCTTCTGCCACGAGACCGCTGGGCATCATCATCATCTTTATGTCACTATTGTCGACTCGCGGCTCTCGTTTTCCATTGTTTTTGGTGCTTGTCGTTTCTGTTTACGTGCGTGCGTTCAGAGTTTTTATTATGCAGTCGGGACTCGGCGAATTTTCTCTTGCCACAATATACGACGGGTCTGTTACCGATGTCTGGTGTGTGTCCATGCGCGTGTTCGTGAAGCTAATGTTAGATGCATATCTTTTACCACACACAGTCAAGTAATCATGTGTAGTTCAGTGTCTTCGAGTGAGAATTTAGTTTATTTGTAGCAGATTTCAGTTAACCATATTCTTAAGTGGAGCCAAGTCTCTGTAGCAGTGGCGTATTCAGTGTTGCAGGGGCAACCTGCAGTGCCCCCTCGGTGCTGACATTTTGCACGCTTTGCTCACTGAAAGGTCAAAATTTATTTCTAATTTTAGAAAAGGTTTCAGCTTCTTTAGACCTCATGCCATCCATTCTTTAGACTCTAAATACGCCACTGCTCAGCCAGTAATTACTGGGTGATCACTCGGTAGCACTTTTTGTCAAATGATATCTCAGGAACTACAACAGTCATGACGTTGAATCTTTGCATGTATGGTCAGATGTTGATGCCCATATTGTTTTTGGGTCAAGATTCTTTTAAGGAAATCTAGTGAAAAATTACTAAATTTGTTCTGTTTTTATAGGATCATGCATAACAAAGCGGTACCAGCCTGCTATTCTGAAGGTCCGCTATTCCGAAAGTTCACTGTGCAGATATGCATTACAGTGCTGGGGTTTGGGTTATGTGGGGATTAGAGTTAGGGTTAGGGTTAGCAGCAATAGTAGACTTTCGGAACAGCGGACCCAGATCAACAAAACTGTTTAGTGCCAAAGTAAATCCTCAGGGAAGAATTATATGGTGCGATTATGTCGAGAAAACGTAAAATTTTTACCTGCTTCCAGAGCAGTTTATTACTCGGCAAGAAAAAAGTGGAAAGAGTTTAAGGGTTATGGAGGTTTATGCGTGAGCAGCACAGTATCTTGTGGCATTAGCTATGAAACTTACTTGTGTTTGTGGTGGCATACATATTGAAGTCTTAGGCAAATATGCTATACATTATATCCCTGCGTTCATGTAGTATTATCAGATGACGTGCTTTTTACGTTTATCTGCTGTAATGTGTTACCATTGCTAATACTGTCAAGTTTTGTTTAACCAGCCAATTTCTGCAGAGTTATTTGTGTAAGGCCGACAGTTGTAAAACTTGTGGCATTGCACATGTTTATCGTGGCATTTGCCCCCTGTCTTCCAATAGACAGCATTATGAGATTGATGACTGTCTGGCGGAAAACAGGCAAGATTATTATAACTGCCATTTTCGATACATATGCACAGTTATAATCGGCAGTTCTTACAATTTTGGGTTTCCGTCGTTTTTTGTGTGTTTTGTATTTTATAAAGGTTAAACTGTAAAGGTTAAACTTTTTGTTCCGTTAGTGTGTATGTGCAATTTTGCCTGCAAAGGCCGTCCCCGAAATTACCTACACTGTGCCGGGTGGGACGTATTCCTGGGCCCAAGAAACTTGTAACAGAAATGCATTAATGGCAAACAACGATGGCTGAAGTATCATCAAAACAGTTTTTAATGTAAGTGCAGTTATAAGTTATTTTGTTAGTTATCAATGAACTTGTTCATTACACAATTATTGGTTCATTATTTTAAAACGTGATTTCACCAGTTGTTACATAGTGGCGTCTGTCTCTATATCTGATGGGCGCAACTTGGGCCGAGTAAAAAATAGGGGGAGTTTTGTTAAGGCTGTAGATCAAAACTTTCCCCCTGTTTTCACTGGGGAATTTACACCCTTAATAACCAAACTTTGCCCTATTTTTCCATTACCCCCATTTTTAATCTACACCATTAACACAATTCCCCCCTAAAAAGCGAAATGAGCCCAAATGGAAGGCGGTCCGAAAGTGGGGGGGCAACTTGCTCCTGAAATTGGAGGAGGAAGTTGCATCCAAATTTGGGGGGACAGAAGCCACTGGTTGTTATTTTAGCCTTGTATGCGAGTTCATGTGTTATCATTATTTACCTTTATTTTTGAAAGCAGCTGTTAACACGGACTTTTAAGATATGGCAGTAAGGATTACATTTTTCTGCCATTACCAAATTACTTTTAAGCATGGCATAATGAATTTTTAAGTATTATGGCAAGCTTTTGTCCTTTTCTCTAGTCTTTCCTTTCTGTACTTTTTCATCCCCACTGGGGGAGCTTACGAGGCTCCCCAGAAAATCACAGAGAGAGAATCTGATTTCCGGATTCTGGTGTTGTGTAAATTTTTACGAAAATTGATAAGCTCACGTGCAGCAAAATATTTTTAAAAATTGTATTGGGGGTTATCTTATAACAACGAGTGTTAACGTAGCAGTGATGATTCAGCTGCCGATGATCGTGTCTAAACTGCTTTATTTTGCCCGTTTCGTGTGGTCCTTATTGTTACGGTTATTGTTGACTTATTTCATCATTATGTCAGTGTGAATCTTGTCTGTTTGTGCTTGGCGTCTGTCTCGTAGTGTGCGTGGTCCCATCTTTGTTGCAACTTATTTAATAGGATTATATTGGCCGTCAGCAACTGCTGATCGCCGTATCTCTTTTCCGGTCTTTCTCTTTGCTGTGGAAAACGGGGTAATGGGTGCCGGTATAATTTCAGTGCTTACTTGTAGTTTGCTACGAGTACAGACAGTTATATCAGCTAACGATTAGTTACTGGATGTTATGCTGGCTGCTATAAAATCTAGCACCCTTGCAGGAGCGTCCACTCCACTGACAGGTGGAGGCCTCGTAGAAAAAGTTGGGGGAAGTAAAAAATAGAAAACTGAGGGAGAATATTTTTTTTTTGGTGGCAATTGCTTAGAACTGCATGGCACACAATTTGACAGTTGTGCGTATAACAGCTCCACTTAAATGTTTGGTTTGCTTGCGAATTACTTATAGTCCCCTACTTTCAGGGCCACATTTAAGGGGGCGGCGGAAGGTTAGCAGGTTCAACCCCCCCGGAATTTTTAAAGGGGATGTATAACAGTTCAATTTATTTGTACCTCCACACTTGTTTGTTTTTATTATGTAAACTGCATACACTAAATTTGGTCATTTGATTCTGAGGAAAATAATAAAAAGTGTTGCCACCAGAATGTGATATTGTAAGGCTAAAATGCACTTAATTCGATTTCGGCCAAGGCTTTGCCCCAGACTCCGCTGGGGGAGGCTGGGAGCTCACAGCGCATCCAAGACCCTCCCAGCTAGATTTGTAAGGTCATAAGTCAGCTATTTTGGTGATCCTAGCTTGCACTGTTTTTGACTGATCCACCCGTGTGACAGACGGACGGACGAACGGATGGTGCTTACTGGTAGTTTGCTACAGAGGCAGGACTGGCAGTAGCTGCTTTTGCGCGTAAAAAGCACAAGGGCCTAAGCAATCAGATAATGCAATCTAATAATAATAAGGAGACAAGAGCAGTTAGTTAGTGGACAGAATCCAAGTGGCATATCCATGGAGCACAGCAGAAGATACATTAAACATCAAGTAGACAGTAGGCCTAGTGCTCATTCAGTGTGCCTTACCATAGTTACAGATCACACCATGGCAATATATTTCACCAGTGCATCGAATATGCGCCAGCAGAAATGATTCAGATCTTAAAAAGGCACGAAATCCAATCAAATACCAATCTTTAGATATTAAGTAGACATGATATGAGCACTGTACATGAACAGTATTGTATAGAGCAATATAAAACAGTTAAATAATCTGTCTAAAAATTTATCTGATACAAACACAGCACAGTAGCTTGCTTGTAATATCAAAATATATATACAAAACATAAAAATGGCTAAAGTGGTATTGGGCAACTAGCATCACTGTGTACATGCTGTTTTGAAAGAAGGGAAGTCCTATAGAGCTCAGCTTTGGTACCACAAGATAAGCTGCTGTTGAGTTCCTTTCCTATAGGCTGTCATAAATAAATTATAAATGTCGTAAATATAGTAATCACTCTGGTTTGGCCTCGTGCCTCAGTTTGCAACCTGGGAGGCCAAGTGTTTCTGCCCAATGGCATCTCACAGTCTCATTCCATGAAAAGGCTTTAGCAGGGAGCATGAGCATGATGAATTATCATACAGATTACAGACTGGGCACCACAGTTTTCCATGGACTGCCAAAAATGTGAGCCAAGCTCAGAATTTTCCCATTTGCATGCAATTTTTGCATTTCCGCATAATTCATTACTGCCCTGTGATTAGCTGAAAATCTGTTTTTCATCTTCCATGAGCTTGGCTGCAAAAGTCTCCACAGCCGTCAAATTTTCTATCATGATTTTTGTGCATTAAAAATGGCCCGAGGAATTTGGAAAAATCTGCCCGTGAAAACTGTAGTCCCTAATAGTTACAGATCACACCATAGTAACATAACTAGCAATAGCATACCACTGATGGTGCAGGATAAAAACATTCAGATGCGACATACTTTACATAAGCATATAAGCATGTGAACTTCTGTTCTACTGTCCAGCTCACGCCCAGGCCAGGACGGACACTTGGCCAGGAGGCAGTTTCACAATCGATCCTCGATGTCTCTGGGACTTCCTGGAATGGATTAGGGGCGGGTTTCTGGATCTTAGCTGGCCGGTCAAGTTAGTGTTAACTGACAGATTTGCATAACTCACGTTTCCCGCTGCACTAACCAATGGTCAAAATGGCCAAAAATTTAACTGGTCGAAGTCGGCCAGTTAGCTAACCGTCGATCGTAGTTATCGTATTTAACGCAACTTTTGTACCATTTTGCAAGCAGTTAATTGAAGAATGTGATATTATAAAACGATTTTATCGAATAGCAATGTCTTCAAAACGCACAAGGAGATGTTTGCTGCTACAAATTTTACTACAAAATCCATTCATGAATGGACAAAATGGCCATCCACAATCGGTTGGCAGGCTCGAGGGCTGGCTGATGTGCACTTGCGCTCATTAATATTCATGACACCCGCCTGCGCTAGGCGGAAGTATTAAGTGTCGTGCGCATCGTTGCTAAGCAACTATAGTTTACCACTCAGTTAGCTAATGGCCAGTCAAGGTTTTGTTCAGAAACGTGCACAAACTCAACTAGCGAGTTACAATTAACAGACGGTTTACTAACTGATCAGTTAACTAAAAGATCCAGAAACCGGCCCTACGGCAGTGACCCGCCCCCCCCCCTGACCGGGAATGAGAGAGAGAGAAAAAGCATACAGATGTTAACAATGTGCAGGAGAAAAAAACTAGCAGACTAAAAACTCATTATCGTAGGCATGACAATTTATTTACCAATGCCAA
>Ga0209367_1003082_pt1 | contig 22459 bp, 16 predicted proteins | sample WorMetLIZISLAND2_FD_187412 | JGI IMG/M metagenome (GOLD analysis project Ga0209367, IMG submission 187412) | Marine gutless worms symbiont microbial communities from Max Planck institute for Marine Microbiology, Germany - Olavius geniculatus... ... | reverse complement strand
GCTAGACCAAAAAGTCATCTGGCAACACGAATCGCAGGAAATTGACCACGTTTGGGATACCCATTCAACATGAGCGAATAAGTGTTTCACCAACTATCCACAAAGCGCGCTGAAAAACTGAATTTTTCAAGGTCCCCTGATATCGCTCCACGAAAAACTAAAAAGCACTTACAGGCAAAGGCAGGAAGAATTGAAAATCGATGGACGCAGACCTCGGGGTGGCTCTGATATCTTTTCCGAAGTCACCCAGGCGCTTGTATTCAATGCCCCCATCGCCTCGAATTTCAACTATTCGTTATTTATCCCAGCAGGCCGATCTTTCTTTGCAGCGCTTCAGAAGAATGTGTTTTCTTTCCTGGCTGGTAACATAAAAATCGATCCCTTTATTCGCGACTTCGGCTCTCAGTATGAATATGCCAAGAAGTTGGCAGACGATGAGTATCTTATTGAAGGGACCAACAAAAGGATCGGGAAGCAGGTAGATTCGCTGATCGAGCGGATTCTCGTCGGAAAATACAGATACGAAGACGATCAGGGTTGGATTGAAAGCCAGGGTAAAAGGGTGAATTTAGCGAACGCCTCGTCAGGCCAGCAAGAGGTGTTACCCATGCTCCTTGTCATATCGACATGGTCATTGGTTTATGGGCACCTTGAAAAATAGGTATTTTCGCCACCCAGCCGACTCTAACCCATTGATTATTCAAGCCCCGAATTTGCGAAAACTGTATTTTTCAAGGTGCCCTTATTTTGCCGAACGAATCATGTTATTTATCGAAGAGCCCGAAGCCCATTTGTTTCCCGTATCACAGAAACAAATGGTTTATTTATTTGGCCTGGTCTACAACAGCACGCAACATAACTATGTAATCACAACCCACAGCCCCTACATACTTACTGCCATCAACAACATGATCCTGGCGAAAGATGTAGCGACCCAGTACGGAGAAGACAGCCTGCAAGGCATCATGGAGCCCCACTTCACAATCGCCTATGAAGATGTCAGGGCATACACGATAGAAGACGGTGTGCTGGTCAGCATACTGAACGATGATTCTCGATTGATAGGAGAAAATATCATCGATTCCGTATCGGATGAGTTCGCCACGGACTTTGATGCGCTCGTCAACCTTCAGACCGGGATTCGATTATCAAACCCGTAGGGTGGGCTGTGCCCACCAAATGTGTCTGGGTGGTGGGCACAGCCCACCCTACGAGATAGATGCAAAATATGAAGAAACGGTGTACTAGGGGGTATTCTCAATCAGCAACCTGAAACCGTGAGGTCAACTCCGGGGTTGAGCTTAACTGTATGGTTTTGCTGAGATTAGTAATTGGCTTCTGCATCCGCCAGGTAACACGGACAATCTTAGTCTATCGACTAAAATCGCAGTGTTACCCTTAAGGACACCCCCTAGCCCATACAGGTTGGGGTGAGCGCGATATGTCGTAGCAGAATTACACCAGCCCCGACCGCGAACCGCATCGATGGTGCTGAATGATGAACTAAGATATGATATGACAATTACTGATATGATTCCAATTATCGAGACCCTTCCCCATGCGGATAAGCTCGAGTTAATGAAATTCCTTTCGGCACAACTTGCTAAGGAAAAAGGTATACCTTTGCAAATCCAGGTTCCTGAGAAGAACGATTCTCTCTGGGATATTGTAGGCATGGCAGAAGGAGAGGATGCGGATATAGCCAGACGCCACGATGAATATCTCTATGAGATAAAATGATGGAAAGTGTTTTTGTAGATACCAGTGGATGGTACGCAGCAATTGTGCGGAAAGATCATAGTCATAAGGCTGCAAAACAATTTTTGACGAATAATGACTTGCCGTTGACAACGAGTGATTATGTAATGGACGAAACTGTGATTTTGCTACAATCGCGTGTAGGTCACAATCATGCTGTAAGTTTTTTAGATGCTCTACAGACGAGTCGGCAAATACAATTGCTGTACATAACTCCGTCACAGATAGCAGAGACTATCAAACTATTCCGCAATCGACACGATAAAGGCTGGAGTTTTACAGATTGCTCATTCTTTGTGCTGATGCGTGAATATCAAATCCAAGTTGCCTTTGCACTTGACGAGCATTTTCAACAAGCAGGTTTTCAAACCAAGCCGGACAATCGAAACCCGTTGTACTAGTACATCATTTCGCTTGATTTTGCTGTAGGGAACGCCCTCTGTGGCGTTCCGAACAGCTTGCGGAACGGCACGGAGGCCGTTCCCTACAAGTGCAAAATGGGATGAAATGGGGTACTAGGGGGTGTTCTCAATCAAGAACCTGAATCCGTGAGGTCAACTCCAGGGTTGAGCTAAAGAGTATGGTTTTGCTGAAATTAGGAATTGGCCACGGTATCCACCAGGTAACCCGGGCGATCATAGTATACCGAGTAAAATCATCGTGTTACCCTTAATTGAGAACGCCCCCTAGGATACAGCAATGCTCATTCTCCGCGGCGCTCCCTCCCACTCCGAATTCCGTTTGCGCAAGCTCGGGCAACGCCTGCTGGACACCACCGGCCAGGTCTTGGAGATTGCCGCCGAATACATCTACTTCGCGGATCTCGAGCAGAATCTGCTCCCAGAAGAACAGGCGCTGTTGGAGCGGTTGCTGCACCATGGCCCGACACTGCCCGGACCGGAGCGGGAAGGGTCGTTGGTGCTGGTGGTGCCGAGGCTGGGGACTATTTCGCCGTGGTCGTCCAAGGCTACGGACATCGCCCGCAATTGCGGCCTGAGCAAGGTCCGACGCCTGGAGCGGGGCATCGCCTACTTTCTCCAGGCTCGGTCCGCCGAGGTCGGTGACGGCGTGCTGACGGCCGTTGCGGCCTGTCTCCACGACCCCATGACCCAGCTCCCCCTGTTCACCATAGAAAACGCCCACCGGCTGTTCGACCGGGCCGAGCCGAGTCCGCACCGGGCCATCGATGTATTGAGCGGAGGGCAGGAGGCCCTGGTCGCGGCGAACAGCGAGCTCGGCCTTGCCCTGTCCGCGGACGAGATCGACTACCTGGTGGAGCGTTTTGAAGACCTGGGACGCAATCCTACGGACGTGGAGCTGGTGATGTTCGCCCAGGCGAACTCCGAGCACTGCCGGCACAAGATCTTCAATGCCGACTGGATCATCGACGGCGAGCCCCAGGACCGATCCCTGTTCGCGATGATCCGCAACACCACGGACTGCTCACCCCGAGGGGTCCTGTCGGCCTACCGCGACAATGCCGCCGTGGTGACGGGCTGGCCGGGAAAGCGCTTCCTGGTGTCTCCCGAGGACGGCGTCTACCGCGAGCGTGAGGAGGCCATCCACCTGTTGATGAAGGTGGAGACCCACAATCACCCCACGGCAATCGCCCCCGATCCGGGGGCGGCGACCGGCGCCGGCGGGGAGATCCGGGACGAGGGTGCCACCGGTCGGGGCGCCAAGCCCAAGGCGGGTTTATGTGGCTTTTCCGTGTCCAACCTGCGGATCCCAGACCGGGTGTTGCCCTGGGAGCGGGACTACGGCAAGCCGGACCATATGGCCTCGGCCCTGGACATCATGCTCGAAGGCCCCATCGGCGCGGCCACCTTCAACAACGAGTATGGGCGTCCCAACCTGTGCGGCTATTTTCGGACCTACGAGCAGGAGGTGCCGGGGTCCGCGGGTATCGAGCTGCGCGGTTACCACAAGCCCATCATGGTCGCCGGCGGCCTCGGCAACATCCGCCCTGAACACATCGCCAAGCGGGAGTTTCCGCCAGATTCGCCCCTGATCGTGCTCGGCGGCCCCGCCATGCTCATCGGCCTGGGAGGCGGGGCGGCCTCCAGCATGGCGTCCGGTTCTTCGGCCCAGGACCTGGATTTTGCCTCCGTCCAGCGCGCCAACCCGGAGATGGAGCGGCGTTGCCAGGAGGTGATCGACGCCTGCTGGGCCCGCGGCGAGGAGAATCCCATCCTGTTCATCCACGACGTGGGGGCGGGCGGGCTCTCCAATGCCCTGCCGGAATTGATCCAGGACGCTGGTCGCGGCGGACGTTTTGACCTGCGAAAAATCCCGAACGACGATCCGGGCATGTCGCCCATGGAGCTCTGGTGCAACGAGTCCCAGGAACGCTATGTGCTGGCGGTGGCCGCCGAGCGGCTCGCGGTGTTTGAGGCCATCTGCGCACGGGAGCGCTGTCCCTACGCAGTGGTCGGAGAGGCGACCGACGTGGAAAAACTGCTGCTCACCGACAGCCACTTCGGGGACACGCCCATCGCTATCCCCACCTCCCTGCTCTTCGGCAAGCCTCCGCGGATGCTGCGGACCGCCGCACGGCTCCGGCTCCAACGGCCCGCGTTGGACTTGTCCCAGGTGTCCCTCCCGGACGCGGCCCGGCGAATCCTGCGGCTGCCCACGGTAGCCAATAAAGGGTTTCTGATTACCATCGGTGACCGTAGCGTTACCGGCCAGGTGGCGCGGGATCAGCTGGTGGGTCCGTGGCAGGTGCCGGTCGCCGACGTGGCGGTCACCCTCAGCGATTACACGGGGATAACGGGCGAGGCCATGGCTATGGGAGAACGGCCCCCGGTGGCTCTGATCGACCCGGCGGCCTCGGGACGCCTGGCGGTGGGGGAGGCCATCACCAACCTGGCCGCCGCCGCCATCGACCGGATCACCGACATCCGGCTCTCCGCCAACTGGATGGCGGCGGCCGGCCATCCGGGAGAGGATGCCGGGCTCTTCGACACCGTCCGCGCTTTAGGGATGGAGTTGTGCCCGGATCTGGGGGTGGCTATTCCGGTGGGCAAGGACTCCATGAGCATGAAGACCCTGTGGACGGATCGGGACGGCCAATCTCGGGAGGTAATTGCCCCCCTGTCGCTCATCGTCTCAGCCTTCGCGCCGGTACGGGACGCCGGCCGCACCCTCACCCCCCAGCTGCGTATGGATGTGGGGGCTACGGACCTGATCCTCATCGACCTGGGGCAGGGACGCAACCGTTTAGGAGCCTCCTGCCTGGCCCAGGTCTACGGGCAGGTCGGCAGTACAGCCCCCGACCTGGACGACCCGCGCCTGCTCACGGGGTTCTTCGCCGCCGTGCAGGCGCTCAATCGGGTGGGTCTGATCCTGGCCTACCACGACCGTTCCGACGGGGGCCTGTTCGTGACCCTGTGCGAGATGGCCTTCGCCGGGCGCTGTGGTCTGGATGTGGACCTGGATCTGTTGGGACCGGAAGATCTGGCCGTGCTCTTCAGCGAAGAATTGGGGGCCGTGATCCAGGTCCGGCGCGCGGACACGGACGCCGTGCTCGCGCTGCTCGGTGAGCATGGGCTGGGCGCTTGCAGCCGGGTGATCGGCGCGCCCCAGGAAGTGGAAGCCATCCAGCTCCGGCGCGGGGAGACCGAGGTCCTGGCGGCGTCCCGCTCCGAGCTGCAACAGCTCTGGTCGGAGACCAGTCTCCATATGCAATCCCTGCGCGATAACCCGGACTGCGCCCGCGAGGAGTTTAATCGCATCGCCGATACCGAGGATCCGGGTCTGACCGTAGCGCTCGGCTTCGATCCCGCCGACGATATAGCGGCCCCTTACGTCCTGAGCGGCGCGCGCCCCCGGCTGGCGGTGCTCCGGGAGCAGGGCGTGAACGGACAGCTGGAAATGGCGGCGGCCTTTCATCAGGCCGGGTTCGAGTGCGTGGACCTGCACATGTCCGATCTTATTGCAGGACGGGTGGAGCTGGCGGGTTTTCGGGCGCTGGCGGCCTGCGGCGGTTTTTCTTACGGCGATGTCCTAGGCGCGGGGGCGGGCTGGGCCAAGTCGATCCTGTTCAATCCGCAGGCGCGGGACCAATTCCAGGCCTTCTTCGAACGGCGGGAGACCTTGGCCCTGGGGGTGTGCAACGGTTGTCAGATGCTCTCCCACCTCCAAGCGCTGATTCCGGGCGCGGATTATTGGCCCCGTTTCGTGCGTAACCGCTCGGAGCAGTTCGAGGCGAGAATGGTGATGGTAGAGGTGACAGACTCGCCCTCGGTCTTGTTGACCGGCATGGCCGGCTCCCAACTGCCCATCGTCGTAGCCCACGGCGAGGGGCGGGCGGAGTTTCCCGTCGATGGGGATCCGGCGAAGGTCGCGCCGCGGGTGGCGCTACGTTACGTGGAGAACGGCGGCGGTATCGCCGTGCGCTATCCGGCCAATCCGAACGGCTCCCCCGCGGGCATCACCGGTCTCACCACCAGCGACGGGCGCGTCACCATCATGATGCCCCATCCCGAGAGGCTGTTCCGGGCCCTTCAGTACGCCTGGCGGCCGGACCACTGGGATGGCTACGACCCCTGGATGCGGTTGTTCAGAAACGCCCGGGGGTGGGTGGGTTGAGCGGCGATCGATGCAGTTCGCTGTGCTCACTGCATCCTATACGGCTACTCTTTGCGTTCTTTGCATCGGCCTGCGGTAGGCAGGGGACGGTTACGCTCCCACGATTCGGAGCCCCGCCGGCCTCTCCGCGCACGTCCCGGCTGGTGGCTGGAAGCTGGTACCCCCTTTCACCTTATTTTTGGGGACCTATATACATAGTTAGTCAAAACAGCACGCAATCGTCAGTCCCACACTGTTTTCGCCATCCATGGTACCTGGATTCCGGGGTCCCATTCGGCACCCCCCCACCCGGAATGACGGGGTGGGGCTGAACGGTTACAATAGCGCGGCTAGCTATGTATATAGGTCCCTTTAAAAGCGTGCTTAAGCCCGTGCAAGTCCGGACAGGCCAGTCAGGTCCCACTACCTCTTTCCGAACCACCGGTTACGACCCCAGGTACCCACTGGCTCGTTTGTGACGACGGCCCGCAATCGGCTGTGATTCAGGGTCCGCGGAGAGGTGCTGACCTGGGATCAGTCCTTGTCCAGCTGCTTCGTGGCGACATTGAGATGGAAGATGGCCTTGTGGAGGTCGCCGAGACTTAACATGCCGACCAACATGCCGTCGTGCGCCACCGGGATTCGACGGAAGCCATGACGCACCATAACGGAAGCGGCCCGCAGCACATGCATGTCCGGAGGTACCGTGATGGGATTACGGGTCATGAGGTCGCTTACCGACAAAGCCAATACATCCTTGTATTTGCTGATCTGCTTGTCCAGATCCACATTACCCATGCCCTCTTCCATGAGATGCTCGAGCTTCGGAAACAGGCTGTGCAGCACGTCCTTCTCCGCGATGATTCCCACCAGCTCGCCGTCGTCCGCTACGACCGGGATACCGGGGATCCGGTACAGGCACATGATGGAGGCAACTTCCATGACTTTGGCGTCCGGGCTGACCGAACGTATGGCGCGACTCATGACTTGGTGAACTTGCATGGATCAGGCATCTCCTTATTGGAATGGGTGGGCCGCGCCTGTTGGATGCGGGATTCCCGACGATGGGATTCCGGCAGCTCCGCTCGACTGTCGGTCCTGGTGCGGTGGTCACCACTCGACCATCGAGCAAGTGCTTATAAATCTTTCCGAAAACATGGCCTTAGCAGATAAGGCCATCAAAACACAATACGATTGGCCGAGCAACGGTAATCAACAGGGCCACCGGATAATAATCACTGCTGAAACAGGATCTTGGAGTGAAAGTGAGCCGCGTCGAACATTAACCACTACCTGGTTTCTTAGCGTCCTCTGCGGTTTGACAGCGCGGGACCGCGCCCGGACAGACCCAGCACCGAGCACGGATGAACCACAAAGGGGCAAGTAGTCAGGGATAGCGCAGAAAGGGCTGCCGGTCCCGAATCCATGCGGTCTCGTCAGGGACCAGCCGGGCCTCCAGGTCGGCCGGTCCGGCGGCGGGGTCGTCCACCCACTCGCGTAAGAAAGTCCCGCCGGTGAGCAGGTCGATGGCGAGTCGCTCGGTCTCGTACTCATAGGGGAAATCCCGCCACAGCGGGTAGTCGGGATACTCCAGCCGCACCGCCTTGAGCAAGAGGGCGGCAATCCGGTAGGGCCTGAATCGCGCGTGCCGATAAGCGTGATTGTCGGTGTGGATCTGGACCCCCGAGCACAGCTTACCGACGTGTTTGTGGAAGGTGGGCTCGAACCAGCAGCCGCGGAGCAGGCAGCCCTCCAGCCAGTCGGGCCGTAGCCCGGACATGCGTTCGAGCACCCGCGCGAAATCCAGGTCGGGGGCGCCGATCACTTCCAGGGGCGTGCTGGTCCCACGTCCTTCGGACAGAGTAGTGCCTTCGAACAACACGGTGCCGGGAAAGCAGCGGGCCATATTGAGGCTGGAGGCATTGGGGCTGGGATTGACCCAGGAGATCCGACCCAGGGGCCAACCATAGCCGGGTCCCGCCTGCGGTTCATAGCCGGCCATGGTGACCACTTCCAGGTCGAGCGTCAGGCCCTTGGCGGCGGCGAGCCAGAGCGCCAGCTCACCGAAGGTGAGGCCGTGGCGCATGATGATGGGTGCGGCTCCGACGAAGCTCTCCCAACCCGCCTCCAGGAGGCTCCCTTCCACGGGACGACCGGCGGGATTCGGGCGGTCCAGTATCCACAGGGCCTTACCCTTGGCGGCGCAGGCCTCCAGCAGATAGACGAGGGTGGTCACATAGGTGTAGATGCGGGTCCCGATGTCCTGCAGATCCACCAGCAGGACATCGAAGGTGTCCAGCATGGCGTCGGTCGGATAGCGGACCTCCCCGTACAGGCTGAACACCGGGATGCCGTGGCGCGGGTCCGGGTAGTCGGCGCTCTCGATCATGTTGTCCTGCTTGTCCCCGCGCATGCCGTGCTGGGCCCCGAACGCGGCCGTCAACCGGGTTTCGGGGCAGTCCATGAGGACATCCAGCGTATGCCGACCGTCCGTCGTCAGGGACGCGGGGTGGCCGAGTAAGGCCAGGCGTTTGCCCGCCAGCGGCTTGCGCCGCCGGGGGTCCCGCAAGAGCTCGTCGATTCCCGGTCGCATGCTTATGTTCTCCGGGCAGGGTCAGGGCAGCCGAATGATAAATCGGGAGAAGGCGACAGCATACTTCATTCGATCCCCTCTCCCTAACCCCTCTCCCTCCGAGGGAGTCGCAAAAGACCAAGGCTGGGAGCGCCGCCTTCCAGGCGGCAGGTATCGCTGAGGCGCCGTTCCGGGGTTTCCGCCTTGTTCTCCCGCCGGCCGGTACCCGCGGATGCCGGCAAGATGCCGGCGCTCCCAGAGGGGTTGGGGAGAGGGGATCAAAATCGAACGCGGCGTAACGCGAACCTACAGGCTTCCCTGTCCAATGGGCTATTTCGGCTTGATCAGCTTTTCCTCCAGCAGCCGGCGTTCTTGGTGGGTGTTGACGTTGAAGAAGGCATCGGCGCGATCCGGGAAATTCACCCTGACCAGCCGGTGTCGGAGGTACCAGGTGTCGATCTGGCGGCCGCCGGCCGCCAGATAGGTCAGCAGGTCCGGCAGCAGATTCCGCCGCAGCAGGGCGAACACCGGCTGCATACGGACGCCGTCATGGGCCACGCTGATCTCGGCCTGATGGGCCTGCAGCGCGCCGTACAGGGTTTTGGCCAGGTTGTCGGGGAGTAGCGGCGAATCGCAGGGTACGGTCAGGAGGTATTGGGTTTCTGAGACCCGCAGGGCGCTCGCCATGCCCGCGAGGGGACCATAAAAATCGCCCATGCTGTCCGGTATCACCGGGTAGCCGAAGCGACGGTAGTCATCCAGGTTGCGGTTGGCACTGATTAGGAGCGGACCGACCTGGGGACCGAGGGCCCGGATGATGTGGTCGATCATGGGCCGACCGTCGATCCGCACCAGGCCCTTGTCCTCCCCCCCCATGCGGCGCGAACGGCCGCCGGCAAGGACGACACCAGTGATGTCCTGCCGGGGCAGGGTGGCCGAGGTCGTTCTCGCGTCGGTGCGCTCGGAAGGGGTTGTAGACATCAGAATTGCTGACGGGCGGACACCTTGGTCAATGCGCTCCGTATCGCTTCCCGCGGTGTCCTGAAGCCGCCGCGGAAGAGCTCGTTCACTGCGATTACATACAGAGCCAGGGTCGGCAGGACCTTCGGCAGCACGATGACGTATAAAGCATAGCGGGGCCACTGGTCCCCCGGATTGAATACCGCGGGGTCCTTCTCCACGTCTATCAGCCCAAAGGGTGTCGGCAGCGCCAATACCAGTAGACACAAGAGGACCGCCACATATCTCAGCCTGGTGCGACCGGGAACCGTCATCAGGATGGCGGCCACGATGCAGACGCCGGTCATATGGTGTTCCCATACGTGCTGATAGGTGAGGAAATGGGCTAGTAGGAGCGCGGATACACCGACGCCTACCCGTGGTTCTCGGGAATGGAATACAAGTAAAGCCGTGGCGGCCAGCACCAGGAATCGAAACAGATTCATTAATCCCCAATTCTGATAAAACGGCGTCATATCTCCTTCGGTTGCAAGGAGATGCAGGAAATATGTGAATCCATAGTGGCCGGTATGGTCCCATATTTCCATAAGGAAATTGGATCTGAAGAACATGATCCCCTGTATCGGGTGAGCAATGAAATAGGGTACTGAAACCAGGAGCAGGCAGGCGACGGCGAACAGGCCTGTAAACCAGTAACGCCGTTCGCGTACGATGGCGGGCAGGACGACCAGGGATAACGGCTTGAGCAGGACCGACAGCGTGAATAGAAGCGGGCCGGCCGGGAGGACGAGTCCGAGATAACACAGGGCGACCGCGGCAAAGGTGAATTGACCCATGTGGAGCTCGAGGAAATAGGGGCTGTTAACAAGCAGTAATACTACCGTTGCGAGCCGGTATCTGAGGTCGGATATGCCTCGCCATACGATGAACAGAAACAACGCCAGGAGTCCTTCCAGGATCAGAATCCATAAAAGATAAGCCGCACCGGGAGACAGGTATGTGAATACCTGGGCTGCCAGTGCCACAATCGGGAGATAGCGAAAGGGATAATAGTAGGGTGTTATTCCATCGGGGTTTTGTATGTATGGGTTTATCCCGCGACGGGTGTTGACCCCCGCGTGGTAGATCCCATAGAAATCGGCTCCGGGACCGAAGCGGTGAATCGTATCATTGTGCAGTGGCCAGATAAGGGAGCGCTCTTCCGTCAGAATCGAAGATACGATGGCGACATGAACGGCGGCGAAGATCGCCAGGATGATGCGGATACAGGCAGGGTTTCGGAGTGATCCGCACGTGAATGGCCGTAGCGGCATATGCCGTATCCCCTGTGATGATAGGCTCTTTGTGGATTCCAGGCTGCTTTGGCGTGCGCCGGCAAAATAGAGTGGGGCTGTTGACCTAACCGTTGTGCCAACCACTAATTGGACAAGATTAACAGGATAATCAGGATTAACAGGATTATTTTCCGACGCTGTTTCTATTATTTCATAGCGCCCTGTGCGGAATAGGGGAAACAAAAAAGACGCCCGGAGGGCGCCTTTTTTGTCTGTTTCCGGCGAGTTACCCTCAATCGGAGATTTCGAGCTGGAATTTGACCGGTCCGCGGTATTCCTTGCCGTCCTTTGTCTTGAAATAATCGTTTACCGGAGACCGCTTGTTGTAGGGGCTGGTGAGGATTGCCACGTGACCGCCCGGAAAGGGTACGGCCTCGATGACGTCCGTGCCTTCCAGGAAGCGATTGGCCGCCGTCGCGCACTTCGGGGTCACCAGGTCGTCTCTCACGGCATAGTTCTGATACCACTTGACGCCCAGGTCTTTCAGATCGCTCACCTTCAGGGGCTTGTCGTAGAGCTTGACCGGCAACACGCCGTCCTCGGAGATGGGATCGTGGAAGGTGCAGGTGCTCATCTTGGCGATTTCCAACGGCAGGTGCACGCGCTCCTTGAGCAGCCAGCGGAACAGGGCCGCCGCGGTCTTGCCGGGATTGAGGTCGGTCGCCTTATGCAGCGAGGCCTGGTCCAGCACCTTGATGAGGGGCGTTTCGCGGTCGATGGCGACAAACCGCATGCCCAGGCTCAGCATGTAGCCGTTGGCGACCTTATGGCCATTGGGCAGGGTGGTGGTGATGAAATCGTGGTGCATGTTGGGCATGCCGCTGATGGCGTTGCTATAGGTGCCATCGATGGGGGCCACGTTGGTGATGAGGGTATCGCTGACCTCCGTAAGGGTGCCGGAAAGGGTGTTCATGAGGACGATGTAGCCCCCTTGACAGGTACCGTTCAGGGTGACCTTTTTCCCATGTTTCTCCTTGAGCACGCTGCACAGCTCCCGGGTCTGGGTGCAGTCGTCGTCCGGGGTCATGTTCTGCACGATGTCGTTCTGGTCGATATCCTTGGTCACGCGCACGTAGGTGGGGATGCCTTCGTCGGCGAAGCTGTGGGCATAGCTCTTGTTTTCGTAGGGAAGGAACGAGAGGATGTGCTCACCGAGCATATAGGGCGGTATCAGGAGCACCGGCTTCAGATCGTCCCGCACTTCCACGCCTTCCTTGATCGGCAGCACCTGATACATGAGGAAGGAGCCGGTGTCATGGATCAGCCGGTAGGCCGAGGTGTTGAAGTGGAATCCGAAGTCGTCTTTGACCTTCTCGATCTGCTCGGGGAAATTGGCGACCGCTTCCATGACCTCCGCTTCGCGCTTCAGATAGCCCGCCAGGTTCTCTCCCTCGTTATTGAGGATGGTGTTGAAGAAGGCCTCGTTGGCTTCCTTCAGCTGGTCGAACGTGAAATCCACCATTTTTTCCTGCGTGGCCATCAGCCCCTTCCCCACCAGGGCCGACTTGTGCTGCATGATCTCCAGGGTATCCCGCAGGGTTATGGGGTTGTCCTTGGCCGCCTGCAGGGCGATCTGAGCCGCGATCAGGTAGCTGTCGAGAAACTCGGTCTCCTCGCGTTTAAAGGAACGGGTCAGCGCCGTCATGTATCGCATCCAGCTGGTGCCGACATCGGGTAGGTCTTTCAAGACATCTCGCATTGATCCGTACATGGTCATTCACCGTGAAGATTGAGGCGATCGGAAATCACCTGTTGCGGCACCGTCCCGAAACATCCCCTGGCGGGGATGTTTCTTCATCGGTCCTCTCTAGGGTATACGGCGTATCAGGTCCCTGCCGGCGGATGCCATCCGGCGTCGGCCCAGAGCTCGCCGCTGACCGCGGAGTTGGAGACCAGGAAGCAGATCGCGTCGGCGATCTCCTCCGGCCGGATCAGACGGCCCAGCTGGACATCGGGCAGGACGTATTTATCCAGATAGCCGTCGGGCATGCCCTGCAGAATCGGGGTATCGACGAAGCCCGGATGGATGACGGCGGTGCGGACGCCGTGAAACATGGACTCCTTCATCAGGGTCTGGGCGGCGCCCTCCAGACCGGCCTTGGTCGAGGAGTAGGAGATCTGCCCCTTGTTGCCCTGGGAGGCGACGGAGCCGATAAAGACGATGGTGCCCTGGACTTTTTCGTCCGGATGCCACTTTTTCTTGCCTTCCTTCTTGCGCTGCTTGGCCATGCGGGCGACCAGCTCCAACGCCCAATATACCGGATGCACCAGATTGACTTCCAACACCTGATGGAACAGCTCGGTGGGATAGATATCGGGCTCGCCGGTCTCTTTGTTGAGCATGACCGACAGGCGATCGCGGAAGATGCCGGCGGAAGGTACGCAGATGTTCACCACCTCGTATTCGGCACACATGGCATCATAGACTTCCTTGCGAAAAGCGTCCTCCGTAACATTGCCCTTGAAGGCCTTGCCGACTTCCTTGCCGACCTTCTTGTTCATCTCCTTCGTTACCTCTACCACCTTGTCGCTCATATCGACCATGGCGACCGCCTTGGCGCCCCGCTTGGCCAGCTCTTCCGCGGTGGCCATGCCGATACCGCTGGCGGCACCCGTAATGATTGCTGTTTTACCTTCGATAATCATCGTTCGTTTTCTCCGGGTTTCTGGTGCCGCCTCCCCGACCTGATTGTCCGGTGGGCCGCTCGGGCCCCGACGGCGATGTACAACCCTTGTTTATCTTACTGCAATATTTGTGCGTCGCAACAACAGTATGTTCGATGCGACAATTAACTGGACTAATAGTTCTACTTTGTCACATGCGGTCTGACTGGTTGCCCTTCCGGATTGCGTCATTCTCACGGATTCCTGATAAATTAACCGCTTGGGAAAGAAATCGCACCCGCAGGAGGCCGCATGAAGATCTTCAATACCGCAGGCCCTACCAGGCCGGACAAACATTACAACATTCCTCCGCTATCGCGTTGGGACGCGGATGAAATCCACCGCTTGATCGCAGAGGAACGCTACTTCGTACTCCACGCCCCGCGCCAGACCGGCAAGACCAGCTGTCTGTTGGCCTTGATGGAACAGCTCAACACAGAAGCGGATTACACGGCTTTGTATGTAAACCTGGAGCCGGCCCAGGCGGCGCGGGGGAACGTGGAAGCAGGGATACGGACAATTATCTGGGAGATTGTGGCATCCGCTCATCTGCATTTAGGTGAACAACGCCTAGAGAATTGGGCTGAAGAGGCGTCTCGCAAGGGCGGTTCTTACAGTGCCTTGCGAAATCTGCTCTCCCGCTGGTCACGGGAAAACCACCGTCCCCTCGTTTTACTCCTGGATGAAGTGGATTCCCTGGTGGGAGACACCCTGATCTCCCTGTTGCGCCAGATCCGCGCCGGCTACCCGGACCGTCCTCAGGCCTTCCCGCAGACCGTGCTCCTGTGCGGGGTGCGGGATGTCCGGGACTACCGTATCCATGATGGTGATAACCAAATCATCACCGGCGGCAGCGCCTTCAACATCAAATCCAAATCCCTGCGCTTAGGGAACTTCAGCCACGGCGATGTCGCCACCCTCTATGCCCAACACACCGAGGAGACCGGGCAAGTCTTTGAGACCGGGGTGATCGATTACGTCTTCGCGCAAACCGTTGGCCAGCCCTGGCTGGTCAATGCCCTCGGCTACGAGGCCTGTTTTGAAACGGAGGCCGGCCGCGACCGCAGCCGTCCGATTGGCTTAGGTCTAATGGCCGCTGCCCGCGAACGGCTCATCGAGCGGCGGGATACCCATCTCGACCAGCTGGGGGACAAGCTCAGAGAGGCGCGGGTCCACCGCGTCATCGGCAGGGTGCTGGCCGATACAGTGGAAGAAGTGGAAGCAGACGCCACGATTCCGGAGGACGACCTCCAATATGCGGAAGACCTCGGCCTAGTCCGTACCCGCCCACAGCTCGCCATCGCCAACCCCATTTACCGGGAGGTGATCCCGCGTACTCTGACCTGGACCACCCAGGTCCTGATCCCCCAGGAGACCGCTTGGTATGTCAAGGAAGGCGGACGGCTCGACCTGCCCAAGCTACTCGACGCCTTCCAGCAGTTCTTTCGGGAGAACGGCGAGAGCTGGGCGAATCGTTTCGACTACAAGGAGGCCGGACCGCAGCTCCTGATGCAGGCGTTCCTGCAGCGCATCGTCAACAGCGGTGGGCGCATCGACCGGGAATACGGCCTGGGGAGACGACGCACCGATCTCCTGGTGCAGTGGCCGCTGGATGCGGCTCAGGGCTTCCATGGTCCCGTGCAACGGGCAGTGATCGAGATGAAAATCCTGTACAAATCGCTGGAAGCGACAATCAAGGAGGGTCTAGCTCAGACCGCCGATTACATGGACCGGGTAGGCACCGACGAGGGCTATCTGATTGTGTTCGATCGCACCCCGGAAGTGCCGTGGGAAGAAAAGGTCCTAGTTCGGCAGGAGCGATGTGGAAAACACCGGATCGGGGTGTGGGGGATGTGAACCAATGCCCATATTCCATTCCGGCAGGGACCCGCCGGAATCCAGGTGCTATGGATGGTAAAATAGATGTTTTTCTCTCTGTGTCCTCTGTGGTGAAAGATTCCGATGCTTGACGATGGCCGGCTACGGGTAGCGGCAGACCGGGCCGGCCGGCCAATTCGAGAGCAGCCGCGGAATCTCCGTACCCGCGCAGCCATAGCGGCGACGGGCCTTGGCGCACAGGGCCGCGCGGTCCTTCGTGGCCTCGTCGGCCACCGCCTGGTCGAGCCCCTGGATACAAATCGGGCCTTTGAGCGAGACGCCATTCCGGCGCTCAAACGCGGCCTTGGTGTCGAGCAGCAGCTTCAGATCGTCGCACAACTGGCCGGTCTGCTCGGCGTAACAGAATGCGTAGACCAGTTGTTCTTGGACGGATTGATCGTCGCTCGCCGCGACGCCGGCGTAATTGCAGAGCAAGCAGAGCGAAAGGATAGTGCGCAACATGGTTGGGGCCTCAGAAAGCTGTGTAGTCTCCGCGGCGCGGAACTTCCACGTTCCCACGCAGCGCGTGGGAACGAGAACAACTGGCTTTGCTGGAGCATAAAGATTCCTAACAATCAAAGTCGGATGAGTCTGCTGACAATCATGGAAGAGCACCACCGGACGCTTTGGAGTGCGACGGCAACCTTATCTCGGCATCGACGGAAGTCCGCGGTATCTTATCTGGTGTAACTCAAGTGCTGCCAAGTGGCACCAGCCCGCCGCCGCTTTGGATTTGGCACCGCATCCGTTCCCAACCAAGGTGTTGTGGCCAAGGGAAAGCGCCGTCGCCGCGGCATGGTTGGAGCCTGGCACCCGGATTCCCGGCAAACGCTACCGGGATTCCCCATCGCTGAGAGGCTGTCTAAAAACCTGAGTACCTACCAACCGCTTGAACCTAAAGATTTCTCGCTACGCTCGAAATGACAAGGACACCGGTTGTGTCATCTCGAAGCGCAGCGAGAGATCTTTAGGATTCTTTCTTAGCATTTAAAATCAATGGGTTAGTTTTTAGACAGCCTCTGAGGTTCGATGCGGAGGCGCTGCTTTGCCGGCGCATTCCAAAGCAGAGTCGTTGGTGGGCACAGCCCACTACGCGACCGAAAGCCGAAAGTCGTACCCGCTCGCACACCTCGGCTTCCCGCGCCGGGTGAAGCCGTTCTGCAGCTGTGAGAGAATCTGCCGCCCTTGTCCACTTGATCGCTCTCACCGCCTGATGATGTCCACCGCCGCCGCCGCTCCCGCTCCGGGTCCCGTTTCCCCGCTGTCGCCACCCCTACCCGCCAAGCCTGGTGAACGCTTACTGTGGGGCCGCCTGTACGGATCCAGCCGGGCCTTGGCCATCGCCAAGGCCGCCGAACGGGCACCGGGGCCGGTGCTGGCGGTGGTGGAGGACGTGCAGACCACTTCCCGGCTGCAGGCCGAGCTGAGGTTCTTCCTGGCCGGCTCCGAGCTGCCGGTGCTCGACTTCCCGGACTGGGAGACCTTACCCTATGACCAATTCTCGCCCCTGCCGGAGCTGGTCTCCGAGCGCCTGCTGACCCTGCACCGCCTGCCGGGCCTGCGGCGCGGCATCCTGGTGGTGCCGACAGGCACGCTGCTGCAACGCCTGGCGCCGCGGGAGTATGTGGACGGCCACTCCCTGGTGCTGGCGGTCGGTGACCGTTTGGATCCGGACGCCATGCGACGCCGCCTGGAGCAGGCCGGCTATCAGTGCGTGTCCCAGGTGATCGCCCACGGCGAGTTCGCGGTGCGCGGCTCTCTGCTCGATCTCTTCCCCGCCGGCAGCGACCTGCCTTACCGGATCGACCTGTTCGACGAGGAGGTGGAGAGCATCCGCACCTTCGACCCGGACAGTCAGCGTTCCCGGGATCAGGTCCCCCACATCCGGTTGTTGCCGGCCCGGGAGTTCCCCTTGAGTGAAGAGGGGATCACCGCCTTCCGCCAGGGCTACCGCGGCACCTTCGAGGGCGATCCCAAACAGAGCCTGATCTATCGTGAGGTCTCCGCGGGTTCGGTTCCAGGCGGCCTGGAATACTACCTGCCCCTGTTCTTTGACCACACTGCGACCCTGTTCGACTATCTCCCCGCGGGAACCCTGGTGATCGAGGACACCCAATGTCGGGAGGCGGCGGAACGCTTCTTCGCCGATGTAGCCACCCGCTACGAGCAGCGCCGGCACGACCTCGAGCGCCCCCTGCTGCCCCCGAACCGGCTCTATCTGACGCCGGACGAGCTGGCCTCGCGACTCAACCGCATGGCCGGTGTCATGCATCAGGCGACCGAGGTAGCGGAGCGCCGCAAAGGCTTCAGCGGGGTGGTGAACTTCGCCACCCGCGCCCTGCCGGCACTGGGGATCCAGGCCCGGGCGGCCCAGCCTGCCGGCGCGCTGCAGGCGTTTCTCGCCGCGGCAGGGCGGCGCGTGCTGCTCACCGCCGAGAGCGCCGGCAGGCGCGAGCTGCTGCTGGAGAACCTGCAGGGGTTCGATATCCGGGCTCGCCCGATGCAAGGCTGGCAGGCGTTTGTCGCGTCCGATGAGCCCCTGGGTCTGGTAATCGCGCCCCTGGAGCAGGGGCTGTTTCTGGAATATGAAGGGGAGCATGAGGGGAAGTACGACGCGCTCGCCCTGATTACCGAGACCCAGCTCTACGGCGCGCAGGTGCGTCAGACCCGCCGCCGGCAGCGGGCCGCGCGCGACGGCGAGGCGGTGGTCCGCAACCTCACGGAGCTGCACCTGGGCGCGCCCGTGGTGCATGAGGACCATGGCGTCGGCCGCTACCTGGGGTTGCGGACCCTGGAGGTCGGCGGCCTGACCACCGAGTTTCTGACCCTGGAATACGCCCAGGGCGACAAGCTCTATGTCCCGGTGGCCTCCCTGCACCTGATCTCCCGCTACACCGGCGCCTCCGAAGCGGCTGCTCCTCTCCATCGCTTGGGAAGTGGACAGTGGGAAAAACTCAAGCGCCGGGCCGCGGAGAAGGTGCGGGATGTGGCCGCCGAGCTGCTGGACATCTATGCGCGCCGGGCCGCTCGCCAGGGCTTCGCCTTCCCGACGGACGGGGAGGACTTCGCCGCCTTTGCCACGGCCTTCGAGTTCGAGGAGACCCCGGACCAACAGCAGACCATCGCGGCCGTGCTGGCCGACATGGCCGATCCCAAGCCCATGGACCGGGTGGTGTGCGGCGACGTCGGCTTCGGCAAGACCGAGGTCGCCATGCGCGCCGCCTTCGCGGCGGTGCAGGGCGGCAAACAGGTGGCCCTGCTGGTGCCCACCACCCTGCTCGCCCAGCAGCACTATGAGAACTTCTCGGACCGCTTCGCCGACTGGCCGGTCCGGATCGAGAGCCTGTCGCGCTTTCGCACCGCCAAGGAGCAGCAACGCATTCTCGCCGGTCTGGCCGACGCCACCGTCGATATCGTGGTCGGTACCCACAAGCTGCTGCAGAAAGGCATCGTTTTTAAGCGACTCGGGCTGATCATCGTAGACGAGGAGCACCGCTTCGGGGTCCGTCACAAGGAGCAGCTCAAATCCCTGCGCACCAAGGTGGACATCCTGACCCTGACCGCCACCCCCATCCCGCGCACCCTGAACATGGCCATGTCCGGCCTGCGGGACCTGTCCATCATCGCCACGCCGCCGGTGGCGCGTCACCCCATCAAGACCTTCATGAGTCAGTGGAACGACGCCTTGATCCAGGAGGCCTGCCTGCGCGAGCTGAAGCGCGGCGGCCAGATCTACTTCCTCCACAATCAGGTGGAGACCATCGACAAGACGGCCCACAAGCTCGCGGCCCTGATCCCCGAGGCCCGCGTCCAGGTCGCCCACGGCCAGCTGCGCGAGCGGGACCTGGAGCGGGTGATGCGGGATTTTTACCACCGCCGCTTCAATCTTTTGGTATGTACCACCATCATCGAGAGCGGCATCGATGTGCCCAGCGCCAACACCATCCTCATCAACCGCGCCGACAAGCTGGGTCTGGCCCAGCTCCATCAGCTCCGCGGGCGAGTGGGACGCTCCCACCACCGGGCCTATGCCTATCTGCTCACCCCGCCGCCGACGGCCATGACCCCGGACGCCAAGAAGCGCTTAGAAGCCATCGAATCACTGGAAGACCTGGGGGCCGGTTTTACGCTCGCCACCCACGACATGGAGATCCGTGGGGCCGGCGAGCTGCTCGGGGAGGAGCAGAGCGGCCAGATCCAGGAGATCGGCTTCAGCCTTTATATGGACCTGCTCGAACGGGCGGTCGCTGCCCTCAAGGCCGGCCGCACCCCGGAGCTCGACCGCCCCCTGGACCAGGGCGCCGAGATCGACCTGGCGGTCCCCGCCTTGCTCCCGGACGACTACCTGCCCGACGTACACAGCCGGCTGGTCATGTACAAACGGATCGCCGGCGCGGCCACCGGCGCCGACCTCAGGGAGCTGCAGGTGGAGATGATCGACCGCTTCGGCCTGCTGCCGGACCCGGCCAGGAACCTGTTCGCGATCACCGAGCTTAAGCTCGAGGTCCAGCCCTTCGGTATCAAGAAGATCGAGGCCGGCCCCAGCGGCGGCCGCATCCTGTTCGATGCCGAGCCCAGAATCGACCCCGCCTGCATGATCGAGCTCATCCAGACCCATCCCAAAGAGTTCAAGCTCGACGGCACGGACAAGCTGCGTTTTTTCCGCGACCTGGCCGATCCAGCCAAGCGGGTCCAACAAGTTAGTGCTATCGTCCGGCAAATAACGGGGTGAACCCTGACGTATCCCCACAAATTGGTCTCTCTGGCTCCCCACGCTCCAGCGTGGGAGCAAGTCCAGACGCTCCAACGTCATGATACGTTGGCCGCTGGAGCGGCCACATCGCGTTCCCACGCTGGAGCGTGGGAACGAGCCAAAACTTTGATAAACCTATAGTCTAAATGAATCTTCAACTTCGAAAAGCTCCATTTCAGCTATCAGTCTGTCGTCAATTTCTTTTCTTGATTTAGACTCCCTGACATGAGCTGCCAGCGATAAATGAATCAATGCGCTACGAACGAGCTTTAACAGTTTAAGCGATTGTGCCTTGAACTCCTCATCACTAATGACGTATGATAGTTCATGGTCATCGCTCTCTCTGGCTGCTTTTTCATCTACAAACCAGTGATCATACACGAGGAGGTATTTGTGAGCGATATGATTTCTAATGTGATTTAAGGGCACCTTGAAAAATACAGTTTTCGCAAATTCGGGGCTTGAATAATCAATGGGTTAGAGTCGGCTGGGTGGCGAAAATACCTATTTTTCAAGGTGCCCATCAGATTGCTCGAGTAGTCGAATTTCAAAACCACCTGACCGGAGCTGGTTTTCCGGCGTGACATAACGATCGCTATATCGTCGGTCTCGTATCTGATAGAGAATAGCTGATCGGTCCAGGTATATCTCGGGAAATACTCCTCGAAATTGGTGATGGCCTGTTTTTCGATATCTTTTTCAAGACCCTTTGCCGATTCAAGATAGGTTGAGCGCAGAAACTTGCGAAAGAAATAGAAGAGCTTCGCGATCAGGCTTTTGCCGCTGGCTTGGGGGCCGATTATCAGGTTTATTCTGCCTACCTCGAAATCGGCAGATTTGATTACCAGGAAGTCTCTGACAATCAATTTTTCCATGTTTTTCTTACCCTTTTTTCTTGCCCTTGGGGGTTTCGCTGACCTGCATAAGCACCCTGAATTTTTCAAGACGCCCATTATCGCCCTTTCCTACCCCATGAGCTATCGGGAAAGGGCGCGTTCAGACTTGACAAAGGGCTCATCTATTCTCCCAGGAACCAAGTAGCGATCGTCACCCGATCCCCCCGCGTCACCGGCTTGACCTCGTGCGGCACCGCACTGTCGAAGGCGACCAGCAGGCCCGGTTGGCCGGTCAGGGACAAACCGACCCGGCCTGCTCTCTCGCCTTCCAACAGCTCGTAAAACACCAGGCTTCCGCCGGCGTAGGTATCGATCTCCGCGGCGTCCGGCTCTCCAGCCTGTCGTTCGCCATTGACGAAGATGACCACAGTGACCCGTCGCCTTTGTGAATCACCGTCCTCCCGGTCTCTGTGTGGCCCATAGAAGCCGCCTTCCCGATAAAACAGGACATCGGGTCCCTCATAATCGACCAATTCCACCTTGAATTTTGCTTCCAATTGTGGCCTGATCGCGTCCAGCTTACCGACCAGGGTTCGAACCAGGGGTCCGGACAACCTGGTGACCAGAACCTTACGCATGTTCTCATTCAGCTTTCTCTCTTCGGCAACCAGGCCGGGACGGAATCTCTTTATCTGCCGCACCTCCGCCAGCATTTGCCGGCACAGTCGGATGTCGATAAAGTCTCGTGCGATGAAGACACCCAACCGCTCCAGTAAGGTCAATTGGTCGAGCATGTACGGATTTCTCCTTAGACTATGCCTATTCTACGCCTCGAATAGCAATACCGCATTATTTAGTGTTGCCCGCGAAGGCATCTGACATTACGCCGGGGCGGTTATATTGTCAGCTAATAGTGGTTAAATTAAAGGGTAGTGGTTGACATATAAGTGGAAACTTAGCCAACAGATGGCAACAATCCGGTATTATAGCGGTGCAGGAAGAGTCTTAAGGGCACCTTGCAAAATAGCCTGCCTAGCAGGCTAACTGCGGGAAAACTCGGGCCAGTCCAAAGATAAACGCTCAGATGATGGGGGAAGCATGGGCCAGCACAGCTTCTTTGACATAGAGAACC
>Ga0209367_1003081_pt1 | contig 22460 bp, 15 predicted proteins | sample WorMetLIZISLAND2_FD_187412 | JGI IMG/M metagenome (GOLD analysis project Ga0209367, IMG submission 187412) | Marine gutless worms symbiont microbial communities from Max Planck institute for Marine Microbiology, Germany - Olavius geniculatus... ... | reverse complement strand
GGGTATAGAAAATTGTGCAACGAATATGACATTTTAGATTGTAGCCCATTGCGTTTTGATGTATTTGCTAAGTTTAAGTATGTGTGTGAAGGTTGATAAATTTGCTTTTATTCTATTTCAAATTTCATTGGCTAGTTTATTTTATTTTATGTGCATGTATATCTTTATTGAATTGAACATTTATCTGTCAGTCTATCTGTATGTCTGCCTGCCTGTCCATTTGTCTGTCATTTCATTTGTACTACCTGAGTGGTGAATAAACGTATATATATAAGCTCGACCGTTACTTAAGTACGGTCGGCTAAAAATTTAGCACCAGTTAATTAATGGATCGATTTTCACGATTAGCCGACATAGTCCGTCCACAGACTTGCTGCTTACCGTCACAAGCATTGCCGACAAGCTTTTAAGATGTTCAAAATATTGACAATCTTGAAATCTAAAAAAAACGCTTTTTAGTGTTTTTTTCGCTATTTTAGGCCGCGATGCATATTTGAACACTGAATCGCACCAACCTGTATATGATTTTTTTTGCATAGAACGCAAATTTTTTATTCTCCGAGTTTCAACCTCATATAGGCTTAGTTCAAGTAGCTTAGTGTTCTGTACGGTACGGGTGCTTCAAATTTGAGTAGGTCTACTTAAGTCTTACCCATTCAAAACGCATCGTTAGAATTTTATTGCACATTGTACACTGATATCCAAAGTAGCAGCATCGATGCTGTCGCACGTCACGTGAACTTTGCTGAAATTACTTGTTGGTGATAATATCAAATAATTTGTATTACTATTATTATTACTATTTCCTTCCGATTGCAACATTTGTTTCCTGGAAAATTGTCCACTGATTTTGTGATTATCTGCTGTTATAATCTGTTATAGGCAATGGCGGTTCCAGCCCGCAATATCTGGGGGCACGGCCCCATGCCATGGCGAGCGCGGTAGCGCGAGTCTTAACGGCAGTCTGGGGGCGGAGTCCCCAGTGGGGTCCAGGGGCAGAGCCCCTGGTCAGGAGGTCACGGGGCGAAGCCCCCCTGAAGCTGAAACACTTTTCGCTTTTGAACGTTCAATGGAAGCCTCAAATTTGCCCACATTTCTAAAATTTGGAAACGCCAAAAAAACCCAGATATTTGCGTTATCTTTGCAAGAAATCATGGGTGGCTGCGAAACTGGGGGGGGGCTAAAGCAAAACTGGGGGCTGTGCCCCCCGGCCTGGGTTTAAAACCGCCACTGGTTATATGTTTAACCTAATGCATTGTTATACCCCATGATTCGTTGAATTAGGCCTAAAATGTTATTGTTATTTTATTAACATTCATGGAAAGATTACGCTTGATATGGTTGTTGTTTTATTTGAAACTAAAAAGAAATTCGATGCAAGGCCCAATGTGAGGCCGCCCGGCCCCGTAAATGTGATTTGGGGAAAATCGGGGCCAAAATTCCCCCGGCAGCAACGTCGATAACGCAGGTCGAACGCATTTGCAATAGCATAGTCTACACATTGTTGTGCTTTGTTGATGATGATGCATGCAGCCATCGACCGACTAGTGACGCCTCCTGGCGAATGGAAAAACGCAGCTACATATTCATATCTCAAATGCCTCTCCCTCCAAAACCCCTTCACGGATCTCGCTAAAATTTGGCCTCAATTCCTGCTAGGTAAGCCTGGTAAGGGTCGTCCTTCCCCAATTTTGGTTCTGGTCCTCTGTCCAATTTCGGCGAAAAAAATGAAAAAAAAGAATAATAAAAAATAACAATAAAGAAGTGAAGAACAAGTAATGCGAGCAATACTGACGTGACGCGCGACAGCATCAGTGCTGCCACATGGGGAATCAGTGTAAAACGTGCAATAAAAATAATGGAGCCTAATGCGTTTTGATTTAAAATTCTTTATTGCTACACTCTGCATAAAATTTCCAATAAAGCGGTTATCTCGTTACTGCTATAACGCCGAGTAAATTGCACCGAAAGCATTTCGTTGACCCGTTTAAAGCAAAAAAGTGGCAAAAAAACTTCTGCAAATCTTTGCAAAAACTTTAAGCATAGCCTAATGAGCACGTTGAAGATAGGCCGCTACACGCACATGATACGCAGCACTGGAAAACGCAGGACTAGAATTTGACGGATTTAAATGAAATGACGGACTGCCAATGCGTATTCGAGTTCGCTTTTCAGGGTTGCTTAATGTTCTTTGTTTTTTTCTTGTTATTTGCGTATTAAACAACCTATACCAGTTTAAATGTAGTTTAAAATGTAAAGGGCGAGTCAGAGTAAAATTCTCAGCACCAAAATTATGATCGCAATTTCCTGCACCTTTTCAACTTTTTATTAACCCGCAACTCTTCTGATAAATTTACACTAATGTGCAATTTCCATAACTTTGTATGATCACCAAATTATTGCAACTTTAACTGGAAAATCAAAGAATCTGTCTGTCCGTATGGGCTCCTAATTATTGGAAAACAAACGCGCCGAAAAACCAAAATTGGCCTGAACGTTTCACAGACAATAGTCTAACATGTGTGCTATTTTTGGGCCGACCGCTAAGCTGCAAGCTTAACGTCCTTTGTCATGATTGTCGTCCGTCCGTCTGTCCGTCTGTCTGTCCGTCCGTCCGTCACTAATGTACTGTGGCTAAACGATGCAAGTAGGGCCTAGGTTGCTATTGATCAATACTAGGAAGTCGCATATTGGCTTTTGAATTATCTACAAATCATCGACCTTGAATGACCTTGAAGACCAGTGCGCGCTATTGTGGCTAAACGGTGCGAGATAGGGCCTAGGTTACTATTAATCACTAATAGGAAGTGGCATACGCTCTTTCATATGACATAAAAATCATCGACCTTGGATGACCTCTAAGGACAGTGACAACCAGTACGGTTAACCCTACCCTAGCGACAGCTAGGCTTCTTGTTTGTATTTAAAAGCTGAAAAGTCGTTAGATGTCAAGTATAGACGTGTTCGTTCGTCGATCCATTGATGATGATCAACAGAGTTGGACGAGGGTCATTAACTGACCAGATTCACGTCCATGCAGCCGATGTACCCGACCCGACCCATCACAAAAATATGAGATCGGACCCGACAGGTAGCTATAGGCCTACGATTAGGCCTACAGATCTTTAGGCATATTAGCCTATCTTGTTCTCACATTCTCATCATCAGTATTAGGCTCTATTGAATTCCGGCTATGTTGGTAAAAAATTTTAAGCAATTTAGCCATATATTTGTTATTTATAGGCCTACAGCTAGAGAATAATTTTAGCAGAATGAGTCACTGCGTCTGAAGCAAGTATAATAGCCTACTGCAACAAATATTATTGCATTTAAAAGCAAAATGTGCAATTTCTGCAGAAAGTAATTTGAATTTTATCAGAATAGGCCTAATTCACTTCGAATGAAGCAAACGTATATAAAGTAGACTACAGCGCGAAATGGATCGAGTCGTCCATAAATGACGCCACGCTTGGAGAAAGGAGAAAGGGAGGTTCACATTATTGTGAGTGACGACGTGTGACGTAAAAGACCGTGTCTCCAAAATAGCATAGGCTAGGTTGTGCGTGCCGAGGCATTCATCACAGTACAATTTGAAAAACATACTGCTGCCCATGCTAAGCCAAAGCGTGAATGTGGGCTCAATTTGCGAAGGAAGAAAGACGTAAAAGCGTCGGTGTCTAAAAGCCGGTCTAGCCCAGTAGCCTAGGCCTAACACGCGAACTCCGCAGTGTGACGTGAGCGGTTATGAATGAATGCGCATTAGGCTATATGCGCTGCCGTGGGAAAGTGAGAAGAGAGAAAAAAGAGACCTGTAGTCTTCAGACGTAAGTACTTGGAGGTCATCGTTGTGGGTTGCTGCAATCCTACGTCAATCAAGTACGACGTGAATTGACACAGTGTTCGGCATAGCTCAAAGCTGCGCGCCGCCCCGCGGGTGGATTACATCACGATTTGTGAATGGACCACTCTAACGTAGGCAGCCAGTCGCCCGACCATCAATCCTACATATCGGCCCGATGGGACGTTCAAATTATCCACACATCCGCAGACGCCGGCCACTCACAGTCACTAGCTGCTGCAGCCAGGGCACTCTCGAATCGGAAGCTCGCTTTCCATATAAGGAAAGCCCCGCTATGACGTCGAGTCGCAGCCCGGCGCATCCCTACCGTATATGGAAATCGCTTCCTGCGCGCGTTCGAAACTCCCAAAACATTTTCGGACAAAACTGGACATCGTGGTTTTGCAAAAGTGTTTGCTATCCGTAGTGGTGTACTTTCGTCGGTAACTAGACGACAAAATCGTTATTTAGGTCAGCAGTTTTGCGGCGAAGAAGCGAACGAGCATCGGCGAAGTCAGCTACAGGGATGCCACGCACGTCATCGGAATGACGTCACTGGGTAATTCCGTTTTTGATTGGCCGGGACGGAGAGCTCCCGAGGAGTGCTATTGTTAGCATCGCGTACTCACGCCGTTCATTGAGAAAACTGTCAGTCAGCCGCACGTGGTGAAAGCGCTGCGCTGCAACTGATGCGATCGAGCGATAGAGAGGTAGCGGCCGACTGAATTTGCCTGGAGCAGTTAGTTACAGTAATTCGAAGCGTATTTTGATTTGCGACGTCGCCGCCGAATGCTGATCTCCTGGCTCCTCGATGACAAGTCTTAGCGGCATCAGCAGACGACATTTTCGCGTGATGAGCGAAGATTTCCCGCCTGGCGAAGACGATCCTACAGACAGCGAGCTGGTGGAAGGACTTCTGTTCGATCTGCAGGGCATCTTCGGTGGCAGCGGCGACTATCCATCACTTGGAGGGTCGTCGCGGCAACGCTCTGGGGGACCGCCCGTCGACAGAACACCCTCGACCGTGCCGACGTACCCTGTCTGCGAGGCCAGGCCGCTTTCCGTCACCGTGGGGGGATTCAGCCCGAGTTTCGCTTACGACCCTAGTCGTCAACTGACAGAGAAATCTGGCATTCACGACCTTTCAGGTTAGTCTGTAGGCTATACTCTGTTGCTGATATCATTTGTTCCGGTTCACATTATTGAGCTGGTCTGGGGTTAGCCTAAATGAATTGCTTCTGGAAAACACGGATCTAGTGACATCACTGGCGTAGCCATAGTGGGGGGCACTCGGGACAGGTGTCCCCTTAGGAGCCTAGACATTTACTCAAAGTAGTGCAAAAAATGCATCAAAAATGTCATTTTGCACTCAGAAAATCCAAAAATTTTCTGCTCCCTCCCTGGACTCATTTCCCGTGGGGAGGGGACACCCCGGTTCCCCATACCCCACTCCTCAAGTGCCCCGACTACAACTAGATTCTGGCTACGCCACTGAGTGACAGATTTTTATACGGCGTCAGGCTGAATGAGGTTGGGTTTTGAATCTGGAAAGGGGCAGTGCCCCATAAATTATTTTTCTTTATGCAAGTTTTGCCTGAAAATGTCACGGAAACAGCGTGGTCTGAGTCGTGATGTGAGAAAGTTAAGAAGAAGAAAACAAGTAGCTATAGAAATATGTCTTGGGCATGCACTCTTAGGCAGTGGCGTATTTAGGGGGAGCACGGTGCGATGCCTCCCCCCTTTTGGCCCTTTTTTACAGGCGACTTTATATGAAAAGGTGCGTTTTTGCCATTTTTCAGCAAGAATTGCAAAATTTAACGATGTTTGATGGTCTTTTGCGTTTCCAAATTTCAGAAAAATGGGCGAATTTGCGGTTTCCATTGAACATTCAGAAGCAAAAAGTGTTTCAGCTTCAAGGGGGCGAAGTCCCCGCTGACCCCCCGACCAGGGGCTTTGCCCCTGGACTCCGCTGCATGGCGGCTCCGCCCCCAGATCCCGTTATAGGCTCGCGCTCCGCGCGCTCGCCATGGCCCCTCTTCTTTGCCAAATCCTAAATACGCCACTGCTCTTAGGGTCCAACGGCCGAAATTCGAGGCTGAAGGTCAAAAGCCGGGGATAGGTATTTAATTCGGGAGGGTGCAGCGCGTTCGTTCCTTATCAGCTAGGGAGTTTGGGGGAGCGTTGTAAGCTCCCCCAACGGGTTTCCCCGACCGCCTCGACCCCAAACGCAAACACGTTTTGGATGCGTTAAAACCCGTCAGAAAACGCGTCTACTCTATCCTGCAAACGTCGTTTTGCTGTTCAAGTAGGCCTAAATAGACGCTTGCTGAACCTATGCGATTTTTAAGCTGCTGAAAAACGTGGTTCATCTAACTTTTGGGATGCACTCCTGCCTACGCCACTGCCGGAAGCATAGATGTAAAAAACATTCCAGATAAATATCTAACTTTAAAACGCAAAAAAACGTTGAAGGAATAAAGGAATAAACAAGAAGTTTGGGCTAATGCTCAGGAGACGCGCGAGAGCCTAATGCGCAGTTCCTGTGCGCAAGTAATTTTGGTTTATCTCCATCTATTTTGTCACAGTTTGCACTTTTGCAGCCAAAATCGCCAAAAATCACTAAAACCCCTATTTTAGGGTTTAAGTTCAATCAAGGTCATCAATGTTGACAATCCTAAGAAGCTCGTCTTTTGTGGCAGTCTGGCAAAAGTAGTCTAGAGACGACGGGGAGGTCGGAATTTTCATTTTTATTGACGAAATGTCGTGCAATATTACACACAACTCATAAAAATTAAAAACGTATTGACGCAAATGATTAGTACTATAATGACCATAAGAATTACAGTTAAACTATTGCAACAAACACTTTATTTTAGCAAAACTTTGAAAGTGAAACGAAGCAAACTGAAAAAATGAGAATACAAGAAATCTGCGCTATTGCTCATGAGACGCTAGATGAGACGATAAATGTAAACAAAATGTCATGTTTTTTTTATAAAAGCTATGTTTTTGATGTTTTTATTTTTTACGTATTTTGTGCTTTTTTAATGTCATTTTATTGTTGCGGTCAAGACATAAACATACGTGCATTTCTTTTTTGCAAATTGCGTTTAGCGTCCATTTCCTGGACAGAGCAAGTGTTTTGTAGCAGTATTATTGACTTTGTTTGATTCGTATTGACGGTTCTGCTTACTCGAATGAATACTGTAGGTTAATGTTTTTATGCATGTTTTTAATGTTTTTTATAAAAGTGAAAAGAGCATGTTTTTATGGTTTTTAAATTGCAAATTAATGTTTTTAACTTTTATGGAGACGCGTGAGAGCCTATAGCAGTTCCCGTTCGCAGGTAATGTTGGTCTGTCTCTATCCATTTCGTTGCAATTCACTCTGCTGCAGCCAAAGTCGCAAAAAATCACTAAAACCCTCATTTTGGGGGTTTAAAGTTATTTAAGGTCATCGATGTTGATACCATTTGAAAGAACGTCATCAGTGATAAGCAACATGTCTGTGCCTATCTGCAACCGTTTTCACGATAAACAAGCCAGTAGCGAAAAAATAACCACTTTCAGGGTTACCCCTCATTGACACCCACGTGCGCAGGCCTCCTTGAACGTAGGGGTCACGACTTGGACTGCTAAAATCTACATTTTATTGGCTAAAATTTCGGATGCAGTCTGTCTTGTTTTATCTCCAGCCGTTTCGGCGCATTTCACTGTTAAATTGTGTGTCACAGCCTGAAATTGCGAAAAATTCACTAAAACTTTCTATTTTAGAGGTTCAAGGTCATTCAAGGTCATCGATGTTGACATTGCTAAGAAGCTCATCACCAGTGCTTGTTATGATAAGCAGCATGTCTGTGCCTATATCTGCAACCATTTTCACGCTAGACGAGCCAATAGCGGTAAAATCACGTCTTTTAAGGGGGATGCCCTTTTTTGCCTCTTTGTTCATGGGGACCCTCTTGACCTAGCAGCATGAAATTTTGTCACGAAATACTACAGACTCTAAGCTATTATAATGGTGAAAACAAAACACAGAGTCTCTATCTCCCCTGGGCTTGAATCGGTACCGGGTCGTGACGGACAGACGGACAGACAGACAGACAGACATAATTACCGTAGCTAAGCCTAATACACGCTATAGCTTGCGCGTAAAAATTGAGGGTCCGATAGAAATTTTTGCGCACGCAGATTTTTTTTCAGGGACAGACGGAAACTAGAAGCAATAGGTCATATTTGGTCCATAATATCAGACTATTATGCCGTTGAAAGTATACGCGCACTGACTTGATATTATTAATTATAATAAATAAATAATATATAAATGTAATGTCATATGTATCATAATAACATAATTTTATATTGCCATATAGGCCTACCAATGGAACTGTCCGGATCGAGAGGAGAACCAATCATTCACGTCTAATCTTGTGACTCTTCGACCTTTTCACGCGATGGGCTATAATATAAAGGAGACGATTTTTTGTCGAAATAATAATATATCGTCTCACTATTGACCACAGATGAAATAAACGTTTTTTACGTTTGTTATTCCTGCCACGTTTTTACGTTTTTAACGTTTCTTTTATTTTCTCAACGTTTTTTAAATTTAAAAATATGTTTATTGGAACTACCATCAAGAACTTTGTTTTTAAACGTCTTTTTTTGCCATGTTTTTTTTTAAATTTCAAACGATTTTAATTTTTTTTATGGAACGACTTTTCTACATTTGTGTCATCGATTTATTGCATCGTGTTGACTGCTGGATAAAAATCGGAAAATTATCACTCATGTTACCAACTGATGCTTATTTAGGCCTGCTATCTTCTAACCATGCTTGTAGGTCTAAAGGGAAGGGCAGCCCTGGCCCCCAGTTGCCGGATATATTTTTGTGTTAAAAATAGATGTCAAGGACTAAGGAAAATAAGTAAAATTGTTGCCACCAGATCTCGTATTTGAATGTTAAAATGCACGAAATTCGATTTTTAGCTGGAGCTCAGCCCCAGACTCATGCAGCCGATGGCGCTCCCTCGGATCACCTAGCTAAAATTTAGGGGGTCCTACTTTTGTGTGGATGGAGGGAAAGGGAAGGGAGGAGACGTAAAGGGACGAAAGAAAGTAAAGCAGGAAAGGGATTGAAAGGGATGGGAAGGAAGAAATTGGAGGGAAACATGGGCCTATTTAAAGAAGCGCCGGTGGTCGTCCCTTTAATTGCCTAAGAAGAAGAAAAAAGCTAGACGACTCGACTTCGAGCTTTAGCCGAAAATTGCTGAAGTTGTACGACAAGATGTAGCATTTATATCAAATTGCCAAAACGACAACAGTACTGTTGTAGTGTTAATACTTTGATATAAATGCCGTCTTTTGTTTGTCTATTAGGTTCAAGGTCATTCATACACGTTAATTCTGTTTTACATAACTTTAAAATAAGTACGTCAGAATACCCAAGATGTGCGTCAGAACTCGCTATTTTAAGATTAAATAATCACAAATTTTCTTGTGAGAAGGCGCAGTCCTCTTCACAGATTTCGGGGAAAGGGACACCACCTCGGACCCTTCTCTCCTCGACGTTTTGGGGTCGTCCATAAATGACGTCACGCGATTTTAAGGAACAATTAACCCTTTCCTGTCTTCGTCACATTTTTGCACATTACTCTGGACCCCCATCAAATATGACGTCACAAATGTCTACCTCCCCCTTCTTGGCAGCTTGTAGTGTATAGTTACAAAAATGAGTTTCACCGTATCTAAATTATGATAGGCTTACATAAAAATTTTATCTGTTATAAAAATCATTTGCTATCAACTTAATGCAGAACAAGTAATTTGAGCAAAGCTCACGTGACGCGCAATAGCAGCGGTCCTGCCACCTCGACAGTCAGTGTACAGCAATGCGTCTTGAAAGAGTAGGTTACCTTAATTTGAGGCCTCCGTATGGAAGACTCCTTGAATTTAAGAGATCGAAACTTAGATTCTTAAAAAAATTAATGTACATTCTATGCTAAAAATGTCATAACGCAGGTTGTCCAGATCCATCTTCAGCCAGTTCGGCGCAATTTACTCTTGAAATGTCTGACAAACCCGGAAGTCCCAAAAAATTTACTAAAAACCCTTATTTTGGAGGTTCAGGGTCATTTAAGGTCATCGACGTTAACACCAATAAAAAGCTTGTCACTATTGTTGTAATGATAAGCAGCATGTATGTGCCTATCTGCAACCGTTTTCTCGCTACACGAGCCAATAGCGGTAAAATAACCACTTTTGGGGGAAAGGGGTAGCTGTCTTTCACGCCCGCTTGTGTCGGCCTCTTTGAACCTAGGGGGTCGTGACTTGGACTGCTGAAATCTACGTTTAGTGCTGAAATTTCATACGCAGGTTGTCTTAGTCACTGTAGCTCCAGCCATTTCGTCGCAAGTCAGTGTTCAAATGTGCGCTGCATCTAAAATTACGAAAAATTCATTAAAACCCCTTTTTGGGGGATTTACGTTCGTTCAAGGGCATCGATTTTGATAAATCTAAAAAGCCTGTCACCAGTGCTTGTTATGATAAGCAGAATATCTGTATCTATCTGCAACCGTTTTCACACTAAACGAGCCAATAACGGCAAAATAACGTCTTTTAGGGGGTATTCTTTTTGACGCCTTCGTTCGAGGGGAACCTCCGCACTTAGAGGCACAACATTTTGTCGCGATAAACTAGAGTCCTTGAGACAGCTCATGGTGAAGATTTCGTGATTTTAGCTTGAACCGTTTTGACACAATACAGCAGTGTGACGGACAGACAGACAGACGGACAGACGCCCAGGCCATTTCTAAGACGGGCGAAGCATTCTGCTATCGCACGTAAAAATCGTGTGAAATTAAGCACATACGGCGAGCTGACGACGTGAATTTGTCCGTCCATAATGTGCCTCCTCACATATGTGACGTGTGACGTCAAAATATCTTTACTCCCCTCTCCTACGTCACAATAAAGTGAACCCTTTCCCCTCGGAGCGTGACATCATTTATGGACGACTCCCTTCGACTCCTTGCTTCCTCGGTGTCTTTTGCGCCTTGCTACTGCCCCCAAACTAAAATCGTGCCTACGCCACTGGAAGGGGAGGAGAGAAAGAAAGAAAAGTGGAGGTGGTGAAGCCCCCAGTTTACATTTCTGGCTACGTCACTTCTGGTAAGATATCGATATCGTAAAATACCGAAGTTAAAATTGTGATAGAGACCCGATCCATCCCGAGAACACATGCATTGCCAGGTAGCCTATGCGTTACTGCATTATTCATATATATTGACATGTCGGTGGACTGGCCGGACTGATATAAACACGTTATGTTTTCATTCCGGTGGCAGTTGTTGATGTTTTTTTAACAGAGAGGCGGACAAACAAACAAGTTTACGTATATACATATCTACGGCACAGCATAAAGGCTTGCTGCCTACACTGTTGTCACATTATTATACTCACATAGCATCGGTAGGCCTAATCGTGTTTCTGCTACCTGGCAAGCGTATCCATGCTATCGATTGAAATTACTCTCTCCCACGCTCGCCCGGAGGCTTGGCGGCGGCGGCGTTTATAACGGGAGATGCTTCTCTTCCCGCGAAGTTTGTTACGTAAACCAGATATGGAAGTCGCCCGACGATGGACCACTATAATATAAATAGGACACGGCTAGAGAGAGTCACATAGCCTACAATATAGGTGGACTTAACGTATGGCTTAGTGAATGCGTAGGAGTAGCCTATATAAGCCTGTGGCTTGAAGCGACGAGCGAATAAATGGCAAAGAGTGTCTGAAGAGGTGTCACCGCCGCATTGAGTTTAAGTTTATTTATATATCCGCTTTTATTGCCTATATATGTATATATTTAGTTGCATACAGAATTAACAAAGTTGTGAATGAACGAACAAGTTTCCTTCGAAATGGTTTAAAATACGGCGCCCAGAAATGTCAAATAACTGTAAATATCACTTCATTATTCATATAAGGCGTTTCGTTTTTTTTCTGTCGTCGACTCGAAAGCATTTAAAAAAATAACTTGGGCTGTTGTCAGAAAATTGTAACAATTTAATCAACGGCGACAAGAAACGAACGAGATGCATGTGCTGAAGTGAATATTATAGCTACGCGGCCTCCTTACGTATCTTGTCCGTCCGTCTCTGCCCGTCCGTCCGTCTGTCCGTCCGTGCGGGCTCCTAAACTCGAAAGCAAAAAAGTGTAGAAAAATCAGAATTGGCGGCGGGTATAACTGAGATACCTAGCTGTCCACATTCATGTGCTTACTTATTTCGAATTTCAACTGAAAGTTCACTTTTACTTTGGTTGGCGTCGTATGGGTTCGCGATAAATTTAGTCAACGCTTGCCTATATACGTGTACTGTTTACATAAGCCGAAACTGTCACGCGAGATATGCGTTATTTGCTCTAGGTTTTTACTTCATGACCCTAAGCTTTGGCCTTGATCAGAATGTCTGTAGGCCCTACTTACGGAAGCTGTGCGTTTGGACATGCCGGCCCATCTACTTGCAACGATCGTTAGTACATTCTTAAGCGCAGCAAACATCTACTCTGACGCCATCTGAAACATCTTTACTTCTCGTTCTACTAGCACATCGAGCGCGTTTGAGGTTTTTACAGTTAACGCGCAATATAAATCACTTATTACTTACTTACTTGTTTATTGAGCACATGAAGCTTGTTTGGAACAAAAAGACAGACAGATGGACGGACGGACAGGCAAGACTCGTAATGCGGCTTATTAAGACGGCCGCATAATAATATTCGGTCGTGTTGGCGTCTATAGACTACCCAGTGTATTCAGTAGGTGAGCATGGGCCAATTTTAGCAGGTGCTGCTTGGCTGCTGCCATCTGCTATGGTGAGATCTAGAGTCGTGATGTGTTCACCTACGCGACGCCAATGTAGATACGTGTGGCTGTAAGGTTCCGTCGTTATGTCGTGCTGCGCACTAAATATCGTTAGTGTGTGCAAGAGATAAGGTGAGTAATCGGGGCTATTCAATCCAGCAGCGGCGTCTATAGCCAGGATCTGGATGTAGGGGCGGGGCACTTGTGCAATTTTTCGACAAACATTTCTGACAGAATGATATGAGTGCCTAAAATTTTAATTTTGCCCATAAATTCTTTGAGAATGAGGGATTTTCAGCCTCAAATTTTGTATTTTTGGAAGAAAAGTTTTCACAAAAAGAAAATTTGCGGGCAGGCTAAAATTTAAAAGGATTGCCCTATGACAACAGTATGACAGCTTGAAGAAAGCGAATGTGAACGAAATTTTGTGAATTTTCAGAGCTCCTAAAACAAGAACTTTTTACAGTAATTTCAAAACTAGAAGTTTTGAAACTATTGTTATACAGAGTACATGCAGACGCTGTAAGTCACATTAAATATTTACTTTCTTTGTTCGCAAAGTTACGGCACTAAAATAGGTATAAATAGAGTCTTGATGTTAGGTCGTCATTTATTATAGGCTGTCATCGCGTGTACGGCGTGTAGTCGCCAGTTTCGTATAGAACTAAACGGCTTTCGATGTGCTCGTGTGCCGTTAAGAAGCTGTATAGTATACTCACTGGCTCGCTCAATCGCCCATTCATTGGCTCATTAATTGGCGCGAACAATGGAACGGTTGTTGTCTTCGGCGTTCGTCTTCTACGAATGACAGATGCAACACGAGCAATAGGTGACACAGCGGATGTACGGTCATTGGCGTAAGAACGGGGGGGGGGCGACAAGGGACTTCGAACCATCCTTCTTCCTTTCAGTACAAGTATAGATTTTTTGCTGCACGATGCGACCATAGTGCAAAGTGCGGTATTGCCGGTGTCAGTTGTCCGTCCGTCTGTCGTCTGTCTGTAAGGAGAACGGAGATGTGTCATGGCCACATACACAGTATGTAGGCCTAGTTTCACGCAGACTTGTGAGATAAAAGATATTAAAAGTCGGTTCTGATCAAGATGTAGACTTGCAGGAAAACGTCTTTTAAATGGTTGCGTGAAATACAGAAATACGGCAGCGTGGCACGTTTAAATTATGGCCAACTCAACTGCTATCAAACAACGCGTGGTCTGTGCACAGCAGCGTGACGTCACAACGCTAATGACGTCATTGCGTTGTCTTTCACAGATAGCAACGTTAATGGCGCGGGTCACGACAGTTGAGTTGAGTTGAGTCGACGTCGTAGGTGTGAATGGGCCATTACACTTATACCCCGTTTACACGATCGAGCAAACATTAGCAGGCCTGATGGAACCCCGCCCCCTGGTTCAAATGTAGGCCTAGGCTTAGCCCACAGCTGATCACGTGTTATATAGGCCTTCCAATTACAACCCGCTCGTCCTACTAATTAACATGCTAATTACCATAGCTCGTCGAGCTAGCTGGATGAATGCTAGCAAACATCGAGCAGACGTCGAGCAATTGGCATATGTATTTTGAATACATTTGCTGGACGTTTGCTCGATTGTGTAAACGGGGTATTACGCTGCTGGTGATCTGACTTGAGCGGAAAGACATCCGGTTGATCGAGAAACAGTGGCATGGACGCATGGCTTCGTTTTGCTGGAAAGAGTGAAGTGCAGACTCCACTGTGGACTTTGTTAGACAAGAAGTCTTGATTTGTTGCGCAGGTTTTCAGTTTTCCTCCGCCAAGAAGGTTATGTTTTTGCTGGTTTTTGTTTGTCTGTGTGTGTGTGTACAAGATAACTCAAAAAGTTATGGACGGATCTTTCTGAAATTTTGAGGATATGTCGGGCATGGCATAAGCTACAAGTGATTAAATTTTGGGTTGATTCGGCAGGAATCCTGGATTCTGGATCACTTTGAAATTTTCGTTACCATTGCATTAAACGGGGCATAAGCGGAACCGCTGCAAAACCGAAGATGGTGACGCCACCTGGCGAATAGCATTGCCTTGGCGGAGGTACCTGCGGGTACGACTGCTTTCTAGTTATTTCTTTTTTATGTGGAGGCATTTTTGTACAAAAAAAACAATTCGCAGCAGAGCGAAGAGAGTGGAATTGAGGCTTGTAAGAATTAGTCACTTGATTGCATCAGCTTGTAGCCTAACTTATAGCCCTACTGCAGTGGAACTGGATACAAGCCTAGCCTATACGACCAGTCTACGAGTCAGTAGTCACTCCACCGGTGCGAGCACGGAATGCTGAAAACCGCAAAAATGTAAAACTGAAACGGCGGTCGGTGCTATATGGCGGGACTTATCATAGGCCGGTTTGTATGAATGACACTGAATTGACTGGTTCAGTCAGTAGGCTTATAGGCGTGTTGCACGTAGTATATAGTAGGCTACTAGTCACTAATGATGACCGACTATGCACAGTGTTATACGGTTAATAACCGTCACTGCGGCGTTTTGTCGCCTTAACTCTCAGTGGTGTAGCCAGAAATGTGAATTGGAAAATGGGGGCTCATCTTTTCTGTCCTTACCCTTTCGTGCCCTACCATTTCTTTCCTAACCTTCCTTTCCATTTCTTTGTTCACTCCCGTTTCTTCGTCTTTTTCTTTCCCTTCCTTTTCTTTCTCTCCCTTCCCCTAACATATTCATTTTTTTCTTGTTTTCTTTCCTCTTCCCGTCCCGTCGCTGTCTTTAAAAGTAGGACTTCTAAAATCCAGCTAGAGGGCGAGGAGCGCTAAGAGCTCCCACAAGGGGGTCTGGGAAATCAAACTCTGTGCTTTACAGTTTTAAAATATGAGATCTGGTGTAATTCTCTCTAGCTGTCCGTTTCTCCGTCTTTCGCGACCCGGCACCATTTCAAGCCAGGTGTGATAAAGTTTTTGGGTTTTCGATGACTTCGAACGACCCTGAAATGAAAAATAGGGGCTTTAGTGAAGTTTTCGCGACTTCGTGCTGCGACGCGCATTTAAAAAGTAAATTCCGGTCGTGCCTTTCGTGAGCATTGGCTCAGATTTCTTGTAAGGCACTCTGGTCATGCAGCCGTTTACACATCGTATGGTAAACCTATCATGCGGCATTACGAATTATTGATTCATATTTTGCGCTTGCGCAGCGTGATGCGCTTGGTCAGTGTTTGTTGTGAGCAAGAGCCGAGCGGACAGACACGATTTGAAAGACGTACGACTATAATCTATTCAGCTAACTATCATACTTTGTGTACGGCAGTCTAAACAAACCGCTGGGCAGGCCGGGACAGGTGCTCCATTATAAGATCGCCCCCTCCCCAGAAAAGTCTCTCCTGGCCGACAATTTACTGGCCGGCGGCCGCCCGGGCGGGACGAATTTTTACTGGTAAATTGTCGGTTGGGGGAGACTTTTCTGGGGGGGGCGATCCTATAATGGGGAGACTTTATTATGGGGCCGGCGATATTTTAATAACAGGGAAATATATATATATATATATATATATATATATATATCAATTCCGTGATTATCTCTTACCGGGCGGATTTTTCATGGGGGAGACATTTTAATGTGGCATCGGCAGATGCGTGCTGCAATGCAATTTGAGGCACATTGGCGAGTTTCTGAGAACAGCGTAAATAGGATAGATGGACTATAGTCAGCGTGTAAGAGCGCTTAGACCTATAGGCCTATTGTTAGACTAATAATAGTTTCTCCTGGAAAACCGCACAATCGTTGTCGAAGTAAATTGACATGACTGAGTCATTTTTACGTATAGAAATTTTACAGACAACCGACAGAGTTTTGTGTAGAGGTTGAAATAATGATGTTGCGGAGACTTGTAATTAATGGCCTATGCCTATCCAAGTGATTATAATGTGATTGATAACCGTATAAATACTATTTAGTTAGACCCTACTGAAATTCTTCAGACGTGCTAAATTGTTAAAGATAGAAAGTTCGACTAATAGGCCAAAGTTTGGGCTGAACGTAAAAAGCAAGGCGAAAGTTAACATAAAGTTAACACAACAGAGAATTTCAAGTACTGTTGATATTGGTGACTAGTAAACTAGTGAACTGGTCAATTTAAGAAAAATTTAACGCTTGAAAAGTAAAATACGTGAATAAATAAGTTACTGTCTTCATTTATGAATTTGGTTTTATGATGTAGGCTTATACGTATTTTACCTTTTTGTGTGTTTTTTCTTTTTTCTTTTACTTACCGTGTATATATGTTTGCGTGTTTGTGAGTGTTTTTTGTGTGTAACTTTGTGTTATTTGTGTTTGCTATGGGCCGTGTTGCCTGAAATAAACCTGTGATGATTCACTCTTGCGACGATCGAAAAGTCAAAAACTGTGCAGATGATATTAATATTTTTTTGAAATTAAACTATTTCGTTGCTAACTAGAAACACAAATAATTAAACTACTGTTTTGAACTGAGCTATTTTATTTTAATAAACCATTTATCATAAAATAAATTAATTACACTTTTAGTTAGACTTAGTTAAACAACTTTTGGGGCCTATAGTTAATTTTTGCCCACCTGCAGCCATCACTGCCAAATACGTAATGTTGCTCAGCAGTAAGTCCACTGTTGAATCAGATGCTTGTAAAATTTCACGATGAACACTGGCCAGTTTTTGTCAAAGAGACAGCCTGTGTTCTATAAGAAACGTTGTTTTCCTTGTAGGGGGGGGAGAACAGCTAGGCAGAGGCAGCCACGACAATATGGTGTCATTGTTGCTTATTTTGTTTTTTGTATTATGCTAGGGCGAATAAGGATAATGGAAAGTCTGTTGTCAGAAAACATGCAAATTATTGATGTGACACAGAAATTTATTTTTTTGTGGTTAAATCTTAGACTACTTTTCTACTTAAGTGGTAAAAATTTTTGCTTTTACTTCAGTAGTTTTATTTCGGGATATTTCTAATTCTAGGTTTGATGTAGAATAAATATGTACATTTTTGAAGTTACTTTACTTTTACTGGAGTGGAAGAGTAGAAGTTTTGGCTACTTTATCCAACATGCACTGGTAGCAGGTAGCCACGATGGTAGCATGCGCCGTCCACAATAAGGTTTGTTTTGTTGATTATGTCGTGTTTTGTGCGGTTTTATAGAGATCTATAGTGAAATAGGGATAAAGGAAAGTTTGTTGGCTGATGGTTGCAGGGACGGCGACAGCACAGCATGGTGACGTGCTGGTAAGTCAGTCGTTGTCAAGGCAACAACATCAACATCATCATTATCAGCAGCAGCAGCAGCTGAAGCAAGAATCGCACGACATCGGCAACACCAGCACTGCGGGTAAATCTCTGTACTACTCTACGTCTGCCGAGGCCGCAGAGTCAGGCAAGTCTACTAGTCTTTATATGTCATCCGTTCTTTCGTCGCAGACGCCGCCGTCATCGATATCTTCCTCTGTGTCTGGCGGCAGTGCCGCTTCGCGGTCCTTCGGATCCAAGTTTCCAGCGCCGTCTGGTGCTGCGTCGTCAGGATTCGGCGTCGGTCGTGGTCAGCCGTCCATCCTCGATCTCATCATCTCTGCTGGTGGATCATCCTCCCCGCCGCCACAACATCGGCTGTCTCTCGTCCAGACGGCGTCGCAGCCGCTGAAGCTGCAAGAGCTCAAACGTGAGATGGGAGGAGACGAGGAGGAGGAGGAGGGGGATTCCCCCTCGGGCGAAGGTGAACTGGCGGCAGAGCTCGAGGAGCTGGACACCTCGTCGCTTTTCGACGTCGATCAGCCCTGCACCACGTCTTCCGAGCTGTTCCAGCACACTTCTCATTACGAGGTCTGGCAAGCGACGCCGTTCGACTTCGGCGTCGGCGTCCAACATCCGGGCTACCGAGCGGAAGAGTACCACGAGATCACCTCGGGTTCTCATCAGCAGATGGAACCCGACACGTCGAAGCAGCTGCTTCTTCGTCGAGGTCGCACGTTCACTCTCCATCACTTCCCCGGCTCTTCCCAGTCCGCTGAGTCAGCCTCCGCCGGCGGACTGGAGTCGACGGGGTTCTTACCGGGCGTCGGCGCGCCGTCGATGCACAGGATGGTGGGACGTCATCAGCAGCCGTACGGCGGACAGAAGACCAGCACGACGACTTTAGCGGCCGCAGCGAGGTCGACCGCTGCTCTGTCGAGCCCTGCCGCTGCCAGTGCTTCTTGCACGTCAGCTGTGCTCCAGACCGCAGAGCTACCAATGTCTCACGAGGCCATGCCGGACCTAGTTCCCACGGCCAGCTTTGCGTCCACCAGTCGGCGGGTGTCTGCGCCGGAGCTGGCGAGATTCGGCGGCGCCGGCGCGACTGTCACAGGCGTCAGTCCGATCCAGCAGTACCAACAGCACGGTCCTCCGCTTACGTGCTCGTCGTCGTACTTCGAGTTCGGTGTTGGATTCCGCCGGAGTTCGTCCTTCTCATCTCCACCGCCGCCGACCTCGCCTCCACCCGTCCCCGTTCCCGTCATGCCTCAGCCGGTTGTCCCGCCGCGGCCCCGACGCCCCGGGGTCCGCGGCGGCACTCTGACGGCCGCCCAGCGACGCGCCCTCGAGCGCCCGCACACCTGTCCGGCCACGCCGTGCTCGCGCCGCTTCGCCCGGACCGACGAACTGACCCGGCACCTTCGCGTGCACACCGGTCTGAAGCCGTTCGTCTGTCCGATCTGCGAGCGCTCGTTCAGCCGGTCCGACCACCTGACGACCCATGTCAGGACCCACACAGGGGAACGGCCGTTTGCATGCGAACTGTGCGGACGCCGGTTCGCGCGCAGCGACGAGAGGAAGCGACACTGGCGCGTCCACGAGCCCAGAACGGCGCGACCGGCCGCCGCGGTGGGCCGACCACGACAACAGCATCACGGGTCCCATCATCAACCGCATCGTCAGCAGCAGCAGCAGGGCTCGGCGCCGGACAGGTCGCACACCCCGCCGCCTAGTACCACGGCCACCGCCACTTCGACGTCTGCAGCCGCTTCAGATCCGACGACCGGTCCTCCTCGCTGACCAGAGAGAGAAAGAGAAACGGCAAAGAACACCCCAGCAGGAGGGGGGGGTCGTGGGTTGAAAAGGGAGCGATGTAACTGAACTGTACTGATATGACATGGTTTGGTTTTTGACGAACTGACCGGTGGGCAAGCAAGACGAGCCTGTCGTTCATTTGTTGACGCGCACGTGCGCTTAGTCACGTAGGCTACCGCCGCCGTTAGACGGTGTCTACTGTAATGCATTACTGCTTGTCTATTGGTCAGTTAGTCAAAAACTAAACCATGTCAGTTCAGTACAGTTTAGTTCACTTACGTTGATCTTTGCGCGCTCTAAGGGATGGAACAAGAAGTTGGAATTTGTCAGCAGCTGCAGAATCCCGGCAGAGGATAACACGGTTGCTTGAAATTCAAACTTTGCCTCTACGTTTTTTCCAAAATGAAGATTTTCAGCCTCCAGTTTTTTTTGTATTTTGGAAGAGAATTTTCCCCGAAGAAGAATATTCTGCGATAGGCTAAAATTTAGAGGGGGAGGCAAATGCTCTTCTCCCTCTTACCTGTCACTGCTGGTTTTTAAGTATGGTGTTGGTGTTTACTGTTATAATTCGACCAAATCCACGAGTCTGTCTGGCACGTGCGTGGGGTTACTGGCGTAATGTTAGGCGAAAGACCGTCCTGGAATTTACGCAGACTATCAACTCAACAGCCTTACCCATCGTTACAGCTATATTCTCTACTGCGTCGTATTATGTTAGTTGCCAAACATCTGCAAGTTCAAGTCTCTGCGGCATTTTGCACGAGAGGAGTAGGAGAACGATTGATTTCTTCCTGAGTTGTAGTCTGTCGAACAATTTTTTCTCGTCGGAATATTGTCTTCCAAAATACGAAAAAATGGGGCTGAAAATCTCTCATTCAAACGAATTTATTAAACAGAATTGTAATTTTGAGCATCGTGTCTCTTTTGTCGGAAATATGCAGCTGCCTGTGGGAAATCGGAACAGAATTGCAGCTACTCCCCCCCCCCGCGAGAGCCTTTACAACTCACGACGTCCTAGATACGTCTGACTTTACTTTAAGAACTGTGCTATAGTATAGCATCTTCAGCTTCAGCGTCGTCGACTTTGATGGCTTCTAGTGACGCGCTTTCTTGCACTTTCCAGTATTTTCATCAACTTGAAGCATTCTCGTGGCCGACATGACGTCATATGACGTCATATTTGTCTGCATTTGCCGCGCAAATGTACGATAGAGCCTAAAAATGTCTGTGCTTCTCGTTGCAGCCGGCCAAAAAGTGAGGATCCGGGGGAGGGGGGTTAACATTTTATTTTTATATCACAACACGTCATGAAATACTAAACAAGTTACAAGTCACAAGACGCGTCATAGTTGACGCACTAAATAATACTGTCGAGAAATAAAGTGAAGATACTGCAGCGTAACAGACCAGATTTCAACAGTTTTTTTCAGTATTAAACTTTGAAAACAAAGGAAAACTGCACAAATGCTTTTGGGGGATTTAATAAAGATTTTAGTGACGCAGGGTTGTTTTGGGAAGGACGGCAACCGGAAGCACAGAATTTTTTTAAAGCCTGGTAAATGTCACAATGTTGTTACTTACTTGTTAGTGCGGTGACGGGTCTTTCTATATTTGCGGCGTTAGGAGATTTTGTTTAAAATGCCCGTATTTTTGGCGTAATTGTGGAGTTTTTGTTGTTTTCTGATATTACTGACGTTGAAGTTGGTGTTCGCGCTCAGCAAGAAATGTTAGATAGTTTGTTGTCATGTGTGAAAAAGTTTGTACTTACTTAATTGTGTTTTATTTTTTTATGATGTAACGCCGTGTAGCCTACGCCTATGCGTGCATAGTAGTCGTATATTTTTTGACCTGTTCGGTCACCGCGTTGCTCAGTTGTCAAATTCTGCACGCAAACCATTTGCAAAGGTTTTTTTACCAAATAGTATAATTATGGTTTACTCGTAAAAAACGAGTAGGCCTAGCGTTTTTTCCCTGAAAATAACATGAAAATTTACCTACTCTTGCTGTACAACGATTGTTAACATAACAAATGCAGAAACACGACGGAAATTAGCTTAATGTCATTTGTAACATTTATGCATGCTGAAGCATTTGTGAATATTTAACAATAAGTCGAGAACTTATTCTTTCAAAGTTCTGTACCTCCTGTTTCGCCTCTATGGTGCTGATGTGTTGACCCGGTGTTTTAAAGTAGGCTTAGGCCTATGTGTTTGTGTTGCGTGCATTTGATGCTGTCGTGTCCAGAATATCGTTTGAATTGAATACGTTATTTTTCTAGTTTGCATTGTTTTTCTGAAATTATTCCAGCGAACGAAAGGAGCATATCGTCTGTGTTTTTATTGGTGCATATTATACTGGATAATTAGCCTACAGGGTGGTCCAAAAAAACGGATACCCAGTTTTATTTTTGAAATAACTTCGGTAATTCAGCACCGATTTTAACCATTTTTTTCACTGTTACAAGCAGAAATTTATGGCGCGTAAACGTAAAGTTTTTCCGCCCACCGCACCTATATTGTGTGACCACATTACCTAGCAAAACAAACACTACTGCTAATATCGGTGTTCAGTGTTTTGTTATTCTGCCCATATAAAACGATTTATTCTAAAAATTATTACTGGTAAACAAAGCAAATAAACACAATATGACGTAACAATGACGTCACAAGGCACTACTGCGAATAAGTAAGTAAGCTTAACTATTTTATGCTACGA
>Ga0209367_1003080_pt1 | contig 22462 bp, 9 predicted proteins | sample WorMetLIZISLAND2_FD_187412 | JGI IMG/M metagenome (GOLD analysis project Ga0209367, IMG submission 187412) | Marine gutless worms symbiont microbial communities from Max Planck institute for Marine Microbiology, Germany - Olavius geniculatus... ... | reverse complement strand
GGTATGTCGTCCAGCGTTGTTTCCAGGTCTGCATAGAATTGTTCCACCTGTTCGTCTGTACCGTCTGACGTGGGTGCATATACTTGAACGACAGACATGTTAAACATGAACGACAGACATGTTAAACAACTCCAGCGACCACATCAAATACCGGCCTAATAGTAACAAGCATCAAAATAATTTGCTAAATGGCACAATCGAGTTTTGTTGTCATTCACCAGGTGCCAGCAACAATTTACAATTGCATGTTTTGGATGGGGTTACGACCCTCCAGGTTTCCTTCCCGAGGTGGACCAGGGACCCCATCTAAAACAATGTGTGTCATTTGACGTCACAAATGTGCATGCCAAATGGCAACTAAATCTGTCAAAAGGTTAAGACAAAATGTAGACAACAGACAGACTACGCCACGGAGAAATGCGTAGGAATAGGCGTAATCGTTTCCGCTGCAAGAGCGATTTCGCCAATACACAATAAATTAATACAGCGCAGAGACACAGAAAGTTTCTAATATGCTGTAACGTCGAAGTTTGTTTTTAAAATCGTCAACATTTTATTTAACAGCGTTATATCTATTAATGTCATCAACAAAGCAATCACTAAATATTTTATGCAGCGCCCAAAAAAATGTCAGTGAAAAAAAAATCTGAACCTTCACAAAATTAGGTTTTAGCAAATTAAAACAGAATTCGCTGTAATTTTATTAATGTACTTCGACTTTTTACGATGTATATCGCAAAACGTTGGAAAAGTTGAAACTGTAACGCGTTTATCATAAAATTAAAAAAAACAAGCCTCCATAAACCATTCCTACAATCTCGAAAATATCAACAAACTGATGTTATTAAGTCAAACTAATTAAACGACTAGTAAAAAAGTAATCTGAGTCATCGAAAAGTTTCTATGACGTGTCACTTTCATCCGGCGACGAGAAACGTAAGAAAGACGGCGACAGTTGATCGCTACGTTATTTCCGTTTCCGGTGTAAACGCCAATGACGTCACAATGACGTCATAAATCATCAGGATCGTCTGGCGTCATCGTTGTTTGATCGACTCTACTTCCGGTGTGATTCTACACATTCAATCACACATACTGTAACACAGTCGCGCCCTACTGAAACTGTGCTTAATACATCGTGGTCTGCAAAAACTAATTTTATATTTTTCCAAAATGTTGTGCAGCCAGTGCTAAGGGAAGGTGAGAAATATTACATGAGTTTTTGTCAGTTATATTCTCTTTCCAGCAGTGCAAAAACTGTGCACACCGGTTAACATTTGACAAAGTTATCACTGATTATGTAATGTCCTGTTTTTATGAACCACGGTGTATTAGTTAGTGTACAGTTGTAACAGTGTCAAATGTAATAGTGGCAAACCTTACAGTAAGATTTTATGCATGAAAAAGCCTTTTGGGGTTTACTTTCCGCTGCGTTAACACCAGTATTCATCCTGCAGAGTATTCAGGCAAAAGCAGAAAGACCTTCAAGAAACGTGGCTTGATGACTCGACGGTTAAGACGTTGGACGTCAAATGTCAATACGTCAAAAGTTCGACTCCCGGCCTCATCGCTATCAAGTGATTACTACTCGGTGGGTGACTGTCTGCAGACAGCTAAACAATCCTGGTATATAACTAAGGTCAACTCGGCCTTCCATTTTTCTGGGGTAGGTAAATCGAGTACCGGCCGGCCTGGCTGAGGTTAAGGCGGGGCGCGTTTTTCTGTGTCGGGTGACAGGTAACAATGTGTGATCCCACATGACAGATGACGCTCCGCAGCTGCGCAGTAAGTTTCCCATAAAGAGCTATACAGTAGTCTCTTTAAAATGTAACCTTTATTTTTGGCCGCTCTGAGTCACACGGTTATTAAACGTGCTGTTGGAGAGTGACGCCAGCGTCTGTGCGCTTGCGTTCTTGCTGGAGGCGGACATTTTGGGCACATGCTGTAACAAACATAATGCGACGTGACACGTGTGATTTTTTTCAGAAACGATAATTGCCAGTCGTGTTTATCGCTATTCAGTTAAGCATTTCTGGATCGACTCATGAGCTAATCAGTATGTAGAATTCATTGATGTAAACTGCTAAACTACGACTTCTTCCTTTTACAAGGTAGTGTAGCAACAGTATCAAGGTCACCTTTGGCGGGTCGTGTTTTCGGTAGCAGTGGAGCGCTAGCGGCAGGTATTGCCTTGACTGGCCGACTGACACCATCCATACTGCAGGGCTCACGTCCCTGCACGCCAGACGACTGACTCAGGACTGCTGCTGCGGACGCGTGCATACACTCCGACACCGTCGACAGCTCGACTACAATCCCAACCACTTAAACAAGTACGAGTTTCAACACGGTTTACAGTGTACTGTACGAGTGTAGCGATAAACCGTGTTGAAACGTACTTATTTTACGACTGTGAATTACGGTAAGTTCTGCCTGATAGGGTGTTTACACGATTGAGCAAACATCGAGCAAACGCCGAGCAAATGCTCGACGTTTTATGGTAATTAGCACGCTAATTAGAAGGGCGGGCGGGTTGTAATTGGAAGGCCTATATAACACGTGATCAGCTGTGGGCTAAGAGCCTAAGCCTAGGCCAACATTTGAGCCAGGGGCGGGGTTCCAATAGGCCTGCTTGAGCCAGCTCGATGTTTCTCGATATCTGCTCGATGTCTGCTTGATGTTTGCTTCGTACAGGCTATGCTTTATAGAGTGTTTACACGACCGAGCAAAGATCGAGCAGTTAGCTCGACGTTTTATGGTAATTAGGATGCTAATTAGGAGAGCGGGCTGATTGTAATTGAGACAGCTCGATATTTGCTCGATGTTTGCTCAATGTGTGCTTCGTATAGGCTATGATTTGTGCATGCGACAGATTTGCTCGACAATTGCTCAATGTTTGCTCGATCGTGTAAACACCCTATGAGAATGGGTGCCGTGCACAGATTCGAGCCACATTTCGGTTTTACGCTTGAGTGCAGTGAGATTATAAATACTTGCAGCACTCCAGACGCTGCAAAATAGGTGACAAAATGTCATGAAATAATGTCTTATCAACGTCAGAAAAATCTAATTTGGTTTATGGTGTGATCGCTCTCGGCTATACACAAGCAGATGTGTGAGGCCAACCAAAAGTGCGACACCAAGACCATTGGTGCAGTTCTCGATGAATGATATAAAAACAGAAAGTACAAAAACAATCACCAAATGTTTATTACTGCTTTTCTTACTAATCTGTTGTTATTTTTATTTAATACTCTTGTGAAAATCCTGGAAAGTAAAATCATATTTAAAATCATAACTGGGTTGGCTGTTGTTCGGGAACGTAGCGTGCGTAATCGATGCAAAACGAATCGTGTAAAAGCGCGAAGTTAAAACGCCAGTAGTGTTTGTTTTGCTAGATAATGTGGTCACACAATAAAGGTGCGGTGGGCGGAAGAACTTCACGTATACGCGCCATAAATTTCTGCTTGTAACAGTGAAAGAATGGTTAAAATCGGTGCTAAATTACCGAAGTTATCCCAAAAATAAAACTGGGTATCAGTTTTTTGGACCACCCTGTACAGTTCCTGTTGCAGTATACTGACTTTTGAAGGTGGGGTAGGGTATACCTCTGCTTGAAGCTGTAATGGGTTCGGGTGGCCGTGAATTGGTTGCTGCTGGTCGTGAACTGTGTTCCTGCTGCTCTAGATCACTGTCAACTGGTGCCACAGCGCTGCCGTCTCCTGTAGCAGCGGATATGACACATTTTATACCCCGTTTACACGAGCAAGCATACGAGAAGCATAGGCCTACATGAAGAACACATGAAGCACACTTAGAGCAAGCTCAGAGCAAACTTGAAGCAAACTTAGAGTACACGTTGTGCACTCTTAGATCTGACTGGATCACGGTGTATATTGAATACGTGTACATCGTGACATGAGCTTCCTCGTGTAAACGGTGCATTAGCTCTGTCATCTGGATGATTTGGTCACATTCTGGTGACAACAATTTCAATGATTTTCCTGAGAATCAACTGACCAAAACTACCATGAAAAGCACACAGCACGCACGACACAGCATTGTCATAAAGCTCTCTGACTTGGCATAATTCTGATGAATTATGGCTTTTTTCGCCCCGTGGCTGATTCGCCCCCTCAGCTTGGACGATTCGCCCCCGTTGAGTAATATACTGGCGCTGCATGTGTGTCAAGTCGGCCTTCTGTTGAAATGAATTCTTAGACGTATACTTGGGTAAAGGCCTAATAACCGCTACTGCATATCTGTAGGCTATAATGAAATATAAGGAAATACCTGGTATAATATTGTCTATGCTTAATTGAACAAACCACTAAACAGTTACACAATCGTTCATTCTCATCATCATATCTAAACACTAAATTAAACATTAAATTAGGCCTACGTATTATAGCATATACCTAATGCAGCTTATCGCCCTTGTACTAATCGACATTAAATTACCGGTATTCAACGGAAGCGAATCGTCTAAGGCGATGGAGCGAATCAGCCAGGGGGGAGAAAATCCAGAGGGCGAAACGGCAAATAAGCGAAAAAACCGGACACCATGATTGGGGACTGTGGTCCCATAGGCAGGGTGTATAGGTGTTGGGGATGTAGACATACAGCTCTTTACCGCGTCTCTACCCTTTTAGTTGATGATAAAACAACCGAAAACTCGACAAAAATGTCGGTTCAGTTCTGACATTATGCGGCCGTATGCCTACAGCAGCGCGACCCTAACCTTAACCATAACCTTTGATCTTTTAAAGTAAAAATTGGCACACGGGTTACTCATGTCCTGGAGTCGTTTGCCTGAATTTCGGTTTTCTGCACGGTTATATGTTTTTTCGAGTTAAGAGCCAGAAAACAGACGCAATACGACAACAAAGCACGTTTTCCCGCAGGTTCCCACGAAGAGTTGTCACTTCACTTCACGAACTTTTAAGCTTCGTACTATTGGGAAAATCGGAAACTAAACGCTGACGTGCGTTTCTATGGAAAACAAGTTTATTAAACTATATTAAACTATATGTATACTTTTTGATCGATCTAGTACCTTGATGAATGGCGGAAGTGACGTCATTGTAGTTCTCACATAGTTCAACATCCAAAGCACACGTATCGCGGTGGTCCGTTATGTTGAGGGTAGTGTAACAGTCGGATATGCGACATTCTGGATCCATGCCCGTAGATGGAGTTGAAGATTGGTACAAGTTTGTTTCACTGGCACCAGAGGGCGCTGCATTCACTCTCGCACGCGACTGTTGCAACACAGTCAACCAGCAAACATAATTGTAGCAAAATCTAAAAAAAGTTTTTAGCCGACCGTACTAAAAGTAGCGCTTATGGTACAAGGTTTTGTCTGTCGTCTGTCTGTTGTCTGTCACGTATGTATAGTGGTTAAACAGTACGTTTTAGCAAAAAAAACTGTCTGAAGAAGCTAATTGTGCTATAGTCTTCGAATTCAGGTAAATAACTTTTGCGACAGTGCTTCACAAATTGTCAGGCAGTACGGTAAACTGTGGTATCACCGCGGTGTCCACTATGTATGACAACGTATGATTCGATGCTGTTTGCGTGGATGTTGCGAATCGTTTCTATTTTACTGTCCATGACATCATAAATTGCAATGAAGTTCAATCCGCAGCAGACTAATATGTGTTCGTAGAAAATGTACACTTTACTGATTATATAAAAAAAGTAAAGTCTTTTCCATAGAAAGGCGCTAATCACTGTTTCCACAGCCCTTAGCCAGACACCAGTTTACACTGTGAAACCACGAACTCGAGGCTAGTTTATCGCACGGTGTGCCTGCTTACGTCCCAGCTTTCGCTGATACTCGTTGCGCTACCACGGAGGCATGGCCAGGCTGAGTTGACCTGGTTGGCTGGTTACACACCGAGATGGTTTACCCGCCTGCCGAAGGTCACCCATCCAACTACTAACCGGGCCCGGCGTTGATTAACTCACTTCGTTCATTCGATCCACGACTTTATACCAACGAAGCCAAACCGCCACTTTAATGCTGATGTATGGAGTGTAAAATTTTTTTAATTAAATACATTTTAGTACTAAGTAATAATTACTGAACACCGCTCGTACTGTACATAAACGTACGCGATCAGGTGCAGGGCTGCTAGCTGTCGGTGTTTTGATCGCAGTCTTCAAAGCTTCATCATCACCATCATTGGTTTTAATCATCGACGCACATCTGGCCCTTAACTGATCCACTTCTGTATACATATAGCATATATCATTCATCATCACTGAAAAAATATATCGGTGTATGGTTGTTACTGGCCACTGGTCCGAAGAGGCAACATAGTCTGAATTTGGGCAGCTATAGGCTACAGTCAGGGCCGCCATAGCCAAGAACCACAATAGCCAAGGCACACCACGGCCATAAACCATAGATGCAATTCATTCCCATTCTTAATCCCATCATTAGGCTTAACCCTAACTCTATCCCTAACCCTCGTGCTGGTCGAACTAGCGTCCCTTTGGACTAGTGAACTGTCACGTCGGTCGAGTGCTTGAAGATGCAAACTATTTATAAACTAACCCGGACTTTGAAATTTTTTAGATAAAAATTTGGCACATGCACCTGCTACCTTTGCCCTGGCGAACGTTCACATTATTTTTCTCAGTCTTCGTTCGGGTTAGAAATCTCTAATGGACAGACGGACAAAGAGACGGGCGGGCATCCGTAATGTGGCCCACCAGGACGGCCGCGTAAAATATACGCTCCGTGTCGCCTTATGTTTGCGGTCTACAACAGTACTCAACCTGACAGAATTTATATATTGGTTTCATAAGCAAAAAACGTGCCCGCAGTGAATTATGCGAGTGTAACGAGGCACAGTACACCGTGGCCCGTGCTTTTTAAAACGTATTTCATGGCCGTGATCGACAGCGTGTTCTGCCTGAGAACGGGTGATGTGGGAGACCCGAGCCACGTATCGGTCGTCACACTTGACCGAAGTGGGATCTCGGACGGCTGTAACACTATCGACACTGCAATGAAAGACGGGCGACAAAATTCGGTAATGAAATAATGGTAAATGGAAATTTTCAACTAATAAAAAGCCTTCGACGGACGTACTGCGTTCATCCGGGACGAGCATTCCAGACCAGCTCGGGTTATTGGAGTTGTCTTTAGTGACGCAGTCGAGAACGATCAAGTCACATTGCCGCGCCGAAGTACACTGATTCAGACTAGACGCCGTCTGATCTTTCCGTTCTTTTATGACAACTACACGTACACCGCAGCACGACTTGCCATAGATGTAAAAAAAAACGTTCTTAATGTTTTTTTCACGTTTTTAAACGTTTTTTAAATTTTCTAAACGTTTTTTAAATGTTTTTAAAAACGTTTATTAAAAGTTGAATAACTTACGAAGCACTTTTTAAACTACAGAAACGAACAATGTTAGTAGTTTACTTAGTTAGTCTGATCATGCTTGGTCTTATGACTTCACGGTGGAATTGAAATTGAACACAGCCTAAAGTTCTTATTGTCTCTTTCTTGTTCCAGCTACACTGCACCTACAGCATTAGGCATTTGCCAAAAAGTTGAACAAATTAGGGCTAACGTTTTGTATTCAACGTTTTTAACGATTTTTTATATTTTTTTAGCAACGTTTTTCACGTTTATGCGACTTGCTGCAAGTTAACCATAGCGGATAGCCGTAATAAAATTCGTAAACGTTATTCATTCTTTTTTATTCATTCTTTTAAGTAAGTCATGCTTAACTAAAAATATGCGGGCTTAATGCTCAGTGATTACTAGTGTTAGCCTCCTAGCAGGCTGCATGCCCACCCTAGCGGGGCCTCGGCTTATCCAAGCTAACTCAGCCTGGCCATCCCTTTGTGAGTAGACACAATTTAAGCACTAAAATTGGAAAAATCGCTAGTTTTCACGTTAAAGCAGGCGCAGAAATGCTGAGATAGGCATACAGGCATTATACTATTGCTAACACATACAATCACAGGCTGCGCGGTAACGCAGCACTGTTGTAAGGGTGACCAGCCATTTCAATAAAAAACTCCGTAATTTGACCCATCGTATTTCCAAAACCCCTTAATTTTTCCACATCAAAATTTGCACAGATGATTATGTCTAGCATATCTCCTGATGTGCAAAATTTGGTGAAAATCCGTTTACGGGGGGCTTCCCCACGAATAGGTGAAAAATAACGTTTGCGTGACTTTTTGTGCCTTCCCTTTCCTTTCCTTCTCTTCCCTTTCCTTTTTTTCTTGCCGTCCTCTGCAGGAAAAACGACTGAACTGATTTTAACGCACGATGGCTCATATGACGCGGTTTTGCGCAAGGAAGTGCCTTTTGGAAGTTACAAAATTTAAATACAACATTTTTACCTATTTTTCACAGAAATATGAAAAATTACAATGGCGCCTATGGGGAAAATTAGACAATGCTTTAAACTGTCATAACTCCGGCTATGTATAAGATAAAGTTGTAATTTTTGGTTTCAGGGTATGGTCTTCGGGGTCGGCCAATTTAACGGTGTCATTTAAATTTTCCCCCTGCCAACTCCCGTTGCCATGGCAACGAATTTTGGGACAAAATTGGCTATAACTCGGCCTCCGTAAAACATTTCTACATTTTCTAACATTGCTATAGTTAACTAATCCAGATTACTTCGAACGGCAATAAAACTGCAAATATTTATGTAAAAAACTGTTCAGTTTATATACAGTGTAACGGTGACATCGTGGTTGTAGATATACAACAGCACAAATCACAATTTAAAAATTCAAACATCACCATTACACAATGTCAGAAAAACATTGCTGACTGTGTAATGGTAAAGTGTGAATTATAAAATTGTGATTTGTGCTGTTTTATATCTACAACCACGATGTCACCCTTACACTGTATATAAACTGAACAGTTTTTTTACATAAATATTATTATATTCAAAGATTTCACAGATATAACTTAAATTCGCAAGTTTGGTAGAACCGGCAAAGTGCACGAAGTGTTCTCCTCTAATCTATCTAAATGAAACCATAATAAAATTACACTATTTATTGAAATAAACGTATGGTTCTGATAAACTGACAACTGTTACAATGTACTACTAAATAATTAAGTAAGTTAAATAAATAATAAATGCTGCAACAGAGATTGTTGTTGAATAGTACCATGCCTGGGGGAAGATGTTATCGACGTATGCGGTTGCTCGTAGACGGCTTTAAATCCCGCATTTTCTCCTGCGTAAATACACCGTGTTGCATAAAAACAGGCCATTACATAATCGTTTATAACTTTACCAAATATTAATCGACTTTTAAAATTTGCGCACCGTTGGAATACATTATATTTTTAACAACCATATAGTAATATTTTTGGTTCCATGACACTTCATCGCTCGACAGTTAATCGGCGACACAGTTCATCGCGGCGACAGTTACACGCCTGCAATTTCATCGCGCGACATTTCATCAGGCGAGCAGTCGTTACGCATCCAGCACCGTAATTAGCCGTAATTAACTTTACCCCTGGTCTACTTATAACCGTTATCAGCGAAGACCAAACTAATTATCATTGAAACACCGAATAAAATCCCTGTTCAATTTACCTGGGGGTAGTAACGTTATCTAAGCAATAATGGATGTCGTAGTCGTACTAGTAGTAGGCCTAAAGGCAAACAAACAGTTATTTATCGTACTTTTAAATACGTTAGAAAGCACGAGAATCGTGGCGGAACTACGCCATGGCGTTGCTAAAAGTTTCGCATAAACTCTAAAACAAACTTTGGTGCTGTAACTGTTAGGAACTCTAAACTACACGAACATTACGCAGGCCTAAACCGTTTAAGTTAATTGAGAATAATAGGTTGTACTTGTACTATGTTTTTTTTAAAAATTCTAACTAATAAGTAGGCTACTATGCACACACATGTAAACACTACGTAAACAGTGAGCCAACTGCATATAAGCAATTTCGTTTAGTTTGCGGGAAATAATCGTTTTTAATGTCAATCTGTTCTTTCACTGTTTTGTGTCAATTCATTCATATGCCCGATTAAGTGTCACGCGATTAAAAGCGTCGCCGTACCATATTTTTCACTTCATCATAACAATGGTCCATGCACACTACCTTGAACAAGAAATTTGAGCTAATGCTCACGAGACGCGCGAAAGCCTATAGCAGTTTCGGTTCAATAGTTTAGCTGAAAATTGCGGTGTTCACGCTAAGTTAATATACAAATACCAAATTCTCTATCTGGATCGCATAACGATAGTTCCGCGGCGTCACCTTGTGAATGATATAGACTTGGGTCACAGCCCGAAATCGCCAAAAAATTCATAAAACCCCATATTTTAACGTTCAAGGTCATTCAAGGTCATTGAATTTGGCGCCAATCGAGAGCCAGTGTACGACTTCTTATTAGTGATTAATAGTAATCTAGGCCTTATTTCGCACTGTTACTGAGATACAGCGACTTATTGGCCCAAAATCGCAAATCTTGCCCACCTCCTCTCATTTAGCGCCCTCTTCGAGGTGACCCCTTTCGAATTTATGAAAAAGCCTTACGGTTCCTGAAACAAGAGTCTTCCAGGCAGCAGAGGGTGAAGATTTGGTGATCCTAGCTTGCATCGTTTTTGAGTAATCCACCCGTGTGACGGACGGACAGACAGACAGACGGACGGACGGAGAGAATTGCGATGGCTAAGACGCGCTGAAAACAGTAGCTGCTTTCGCGCGTAAAAAATAAACGATTAATTTATCACAAAACCAGGGCAGATAAACACAGTGATTTATCTGCAGAATACGTAATTTTTAAAATAATCTTACTTACTTACTCTTCGTGTGTTATTGACCACATGTTCATGATGAACTAAAAGAACAGCTTACAGTAGCTTCGCATAACCTGCATGGAACAGTTAGTTATTGACTCGGCCATTGATCAGTGGCGCAAGCAGCTAACAGCTTGTGTTAAAGCCGAAGGCAAACACTTTGAATAATTTGGTACCTGTTAAAAAGTTTTTTTAACCCTGTGTTGGCCATTCGACTAGTGTACTGTTCGTCAAATGTTATACATGTATACACAGTATGTGCTGATTGATAAATTGATATAAATAAATAAATAAATTATTTTTGCGTGTGTCAGAAAAATAATTTTTTTAAATGAGAAATTAGTCAAAATTTTTTAAAATACGACATCTTTTTAGAGAGTTATAATGTATACATGTACCGATCATGTTTGGGGTGATCCAATCGGACTCAAGCGGAGCGCTCAGAGCCGCTCTGTTGTCAGCGAACACGCGAAATGCGAACGTCCCGTCCTCGAACCGACCGCGATCCAGCGTCAACTTGGTGGGCTCATTGGACAACGGATCCCGAACCACACAACCAACAGGCGTCCAGTCTCCTACACAGCAAACATTACTCACTTATACCCCGTTTAGACGATGAAGCAATCACCAAGCAAACATCGAGCAGACCGAGCAGACGTCAAACAAACGTTGAGAAAACATCGAGCAAACATAGAGCAATTAGAGCACACGTCGTGTACGTGTATTTTGAATGCATGATTCCTTAACGTTTGCTTGATCGTGTAAACGGGGTATTATATACCACTCTAGACACAGTGGTCCAGCCAGCTAACTAATACAAATCAGTTTTATAAGCATATTATTAAATGTCGCACAATGTTGCACAACTTTTTTGTGTTCAATGTACAGTTCCAGTTAGCCTATATCACCGTCGAACAAGAAACCTAGCTGTCGCTAAGATAGCCGACCGTACCAGTTGTCAGTGACCTTCAAGGTCATCCAAGATCGGTGATTTTCATTTTATTTGAAAGCCAATATACGACTTCCTATTGCTGATCAATAGCAACATAGGCCCTATCTTGCACCGCTTAGCCACAGTACATCTGTGACTGAAAAACGGACAGACGGACGACAACCACGACAACAGCTCGGCCGTTACTTATGTACGGTCGGCTAGAAAACAGTAAATTTTAAAAAAAACACCCTTATAGCTATAACAACTAAAAGCAATCAGAGATCTTAAATCTCCGATAGAAACAACGATACCATTTGACGAATACAATTAACGGCGTGTCAGTTCCCGGATGATGCAAAACCAGCAAAATAATCCAGATGGCCACAAAAACACTTCCTTCTTGGGTCAAGTCCGATCAGTCGAAAAAAATTTCAACAAACTCAATTCATAACTTTTTCAGTCATAATCTTGTATACAAAGAGACATACTTTATCGCATACGCTCCTCAGCAGAAGTGACAGAGCGTCTATAAATTATTGCACGGACGTCTTAGTGGGCCGCAATACGGGTATTGCCAGTCTGTCCGTCCGTCTGTCTGTCTGTGTTACAACTTGAAGAAGCATGGCATAACCACAATCAGTGTTTGTCGATTTTCAGCTCAAAATGTTAACGATCAGGTTTGTATAGCGAACTCTGAGCGGACGACCGCATAACATGTTGGCATAAGGCTGAAATATTTTTAATTAGAACTACCAACGGCAGTAACGGCGAGGGTTTCATAAGAAGGCGGAACAAAAAGCTGCAATTTTTCGACAGGCACTGCAAACTGTCGACAAAAATAATTACGGGGGTTCGAAATTTTAATTTTGCCCCCAAATTTCTCCCAAAATGAGGGAGAAGTTCTCAGCCCCAAATTTTGGATTTTTGGACGAGAGTTTTCCGACAAGAAGAAAACGATTCTTTGACAATTTTCCGACAACCGCAAATTTACGGGAGGGGCGCGAATCAATTGCCTTTTCCCTGCCTCCCTCTTTGTCAGGATGCCACTGACTAAAGCCGCGTACAAAGCTACATATCTGAACTGAACTGAACTGAACTTACATGGATTGGTTTTCGGCGAACTGACCAATGGGTAAGCAGTGATGTATTACAGTAGGCACCGACGTCAGTGGCATACGTGACTACGCGCACGTACGAGTCAACCAATGACCAATAGAGTCGCCCTGCTCGCCCATTAGTCAGTTCGTCAAAAACAAAACCTTGTCAGTTCAGTTCAGTTAGGTCGCTGTGTACGTGTCTTATAGGGTGTTTACACGATCGAGCAAACATCGAACAGCTAGTTCGACGTTTTATGGTAATTAGCATGCTAATTCGGAGAGCGGACGGGTTGTAATTGGAAGGCCTATGTAACACGTGATCAGCTGTGGGCTAACAGCCTAAGCCTAGGCCTACATATGAGCCAGCGGCGAAGTTCTAATAGGCCTGCTTGAGCCAGCTCGATGTTTGCTCGATGTTTGCTCGATCGTGTAAACACCCTATTAATGTTGACCTGCTGCACGCCGCTCCATCGCCTCAACGATAAAGCCGACGACCGGCCAGCACTCGGGCCTATCAGCCGCCGCTCTCCACTCCAGACATAGGTCTCCCGCCTGCCGAGATACCCAAAGCGGCTCTAGCGGACGCATCGGTATACCTGCAGACAAATATTATTTAGAAACAGTGGCGTCGTGGCGCAGGGGGGGACAGGGTGCAATTTTTTCCTCCCCTAAATTTTTGCTTCTCGGAAAAATGTCGGCACAAATATTTTTCTTGTCAGAAAATTGGTCTTAGTTTCGAGATTTGCTTTTTTCTCAAACTGGGACTGGCAAGCTTCGTTACAACTATAAAAAAAGTCTAATAGCTTACTTTACACAAATTAGCGATTAATTAATTTATCATTAATTTTTTAAAAAATAACAGTGGCAATTGTCCTTTTAAAAACTTCTATCAAATATTTAGCTAGCAACTCTAAGACACAAATAACAGACCTAATCATTTGTTGTTTTATCCAGTCTACTCACGACCTTCCATAGATTAAAATGTTCACGTTCGCCGATTATTGTTTTTTTTAGATCCTCTCGTATCGTATCATACTTTTTGGTAACATAAATCTAACCAACAACTTGACGATATTTTTTTAATCGTTACAAATCACGTGATTAGTGGTTAACTTCCGCAGTTCTAGTTAAAATCTATGCTTGGAATTACTGATTTATTTGTTTCAAATTCCAACACAGTCAAGTTTACGCATCATACCTCCGAACAGTACAAAGTAATTTCTCTCGTCGACGGAAGACGAGAGTGGGAGGTGGTCCGAAGTGATGACGTCACGGACCGTGACGTCATCGTCTCTTTGAGGCGCCGTTTCCCTGAGTGACTTCAAATCTATACCACACAGTGTAGACATTTAGTTTCCACTTCGATGTAAAAAGACAGAGCTAAAAAACCACTGCAGACAATCTGATAAATTATGCGGCCGTCCACTTAATGCAGGTGCGCAATCTTAATTATAGCTCTGGCCGTGAGCTGGGACAATTTGAGTTAAAACTAAAACACCTTTATACATTTGCCCTATGAAACGTCCACGCCAAGTTTGGTTTCGTACGCCTGTTAGCTTAAAAATTCAGCCCTCTGCTACGGTTGTCGTTCGTCCGTCTGTTCGTCTGTCTGTCTGTCACAAATGTACTGTAACTAAACGGTGCAAGATAAAGCCTAAGTTGCTATTGATCATTAATATGAAGTCGCATATTGGCTTTTAAATTATCTGCAAATCATCGACTTTGGATGACCTTGAAGGCCAGTGCGTTCTATTGTGGCTAAACAATGCGAGATAGGGCTTATGTTACTATTAATCACTAATAGGAAGTAATATACACCCTTTCAAATAAAATGAAAACCGTCGACCTTGGATGACCTTTACGATAAGTGACAAACAGTACGGTCGGCCCCACCCCAGCGACAGCTGGGCTTTTTATTGCGTTAAAGTTAGGATCCCGTACACAGGATAGACGGATTGACGAAACTGTAATGCGGTCTGTTAGAACGATCACACAATATTGGTAAATGCGGTGCACGATCATAATGAAATTTAAGCCTGTGATGTAAACAGTTAGCAAATTTTTTGCTTTTGCTTCTGTACACACAAGACCAAATGCTTGCGCGAAATATTCAATTAAAATTTGATGGACATACGTACGCAGAGAGAAACGAAAACAAAAACAGTGACAAAAATGATAAAGAAGTGATTTATTTGCAGATATGCCAGATAATGCAACCACAGAGGTAAAATTTGTGTTTGCTTATGCTGTGCTATTTGAACAAATACACGTATAAATAAATAAGTAAATTAACTAATTAATCAATAGATAAATCACGGCTTGTGCGGTAGCCTCAAGCAGTTGTATAAGCGATGTGCCAAGTCAATGGGATGGCCAAAATTTCGACCCCCCACTGCTCCTACATTTTTCAACCGATCTTAATGAAACTTGAAACCAAGAAAAATATCCGGGATACGACCCCACGTGCAAAATTTGGTTGACGTGAGACGACGGGAAGGGGGTCTGCGTAGGGAGAGAATTTTCCGTTACTTTTTGTGTTCTATTAGTAAATAAAGCGTATAGGGCCTGTATAATATATTGTATATATTATACAACGTGTCTCAAAAAGCGTTTCGTTAGTATCGTCTACATCTTTGCCCAATATTAACCGATTATAATTTTTTTACTGGCACACTCTTTTGACAATTTGGCAATAAATAATGGTTGATAAATTTCCCACCACTACGTTACCTGGTAAAATATAAATGAAGAAAAATTAACAATAATAAACAGCAAAGTTGTTGAAAAATGGAAGACACTTCTGACCATAATACAGACAGTGTCAAAGTAGGGCATTTTAAGACAAATTATAGTATTCCATCAGTGAGTAGCCTAAATAACTATTCATGTTTATGTATTATTTTACACGTATTTAGTCCGCCGGAAGTCGGTTACCTAGAACCGGAAAACTGCCCGTTGATTCTGCGCAGTGCGAGTCGTCAGTCAAAGTACTCATGACCGGCGTAAAAACTACTTCCGTTTCCGGTCGACCGAGCGACTCGCTGATTGGCTGAGTCGATGTGACCTTCTTAAACATTTCCGCTTGACGTTCTACCAGTATACACAGAGTGCGTTCTAAGTTATTGCGTTATTATTATGAATTATCTACTTACTTACTTAATTATTTCCTTACTCTTGAGTTTTAATATCATACTGGTGGATTGATCCGATATGCATATATCAAATCTTTGTGCTCAAAATGTCCAATAATAACTTCATAAGTTGTTAAATTATCCTACAAAATTGCTACAATTTCACAGTTTGTGCAACAATAAATCAGAAGTAATTTATTCCGGACTCTGTATCATTTTCTACAGTTTATTTCGGAATGTGCTACTAAAATAAATAAGTCCGTATTTGCTAATGTTAACAAAATATAATGTAGTACATTTTGTTGACCAGGGTGTTAAGCCACAATTACATTTGTGCAGTGTTTATTTCCTACTTTTATCGCATTTCTCACTGCATTTTCTGGTGTATTATAACTGCTCATAATCCCACTCCGTTCAAGCGTGACGACCGAAACGTGGCTCGGGTCTGTCTACAGCACCCACTCTCGGGCAGAACACGCCGTCGATCACAGCTATGAGATAAGTACAGCGTTTTGCAATCTACGGTGTGCTCTTAATTTCACACTCGCATAATAAAAGGTAAAGGTGGTGCATAGCTCTTAATAGAATAAAAAGCCCATCACAAAGCTACGAAGCGTCACCTGCCATGTGGGATCACACAGCGTTAGCATGCCACTCGCGATACAGGTGAACGTGTCCCGCCTTAACCCCAGCCGGACAGGCCGCTACTCGATTTACCTACCCCGGAGGGATGAAAGGCTGAGTTGACCTTGTAGACATCAGAGACCGTGTTGAAATCCATACATACCGCAAAACTGCTAATACAAGCCGGGAGTCTGAGACTGATGTTTTAATTGAAGCCGGATCTCCAATAGAAGCAGGGAGCTTCTATTAGCAGTTTTACGGTACCTCTCTCTTCAGCGTCCGGTTTGTGGCAGCACTTCGTCGTCGGCGGTCCGACATATCCCGCCTGGTTGACAGCCGCCAAGCGAACACGGTATCGTGCGTGGGCGTCCAGGCCGCCCACGTCGACGGCGTGGTAGCGGCGCAGCCTGCCAATGAACGCGGGGGCGGGGTCCGGCGCCACGACCCCCCGCTGGATCCAGCGGCGTGACGGTACGCGCTGGACTTGCACGGCGTAGCCGGTCACGGGACTACCGCCGTCATCGTCCGGGGGTAAGACCAGCAGCCGTAGAGCGGTGTCCGTCATTTCCATTGCTAGCAGCTCGCTCGGACATCCGGGCTTACCTGGAACAATAAATTCAGGGGCTTCCATACACCTGGTGGGCGCAGCTTGCGACCAGTGAACAACAGTCCGAAAGTCTTATTAACGGTGTACATGTAGATCAAAACTCCCCTCTTTTATTTTTCACTAGGTAACAAAAAGAGAACGAAGAAACGGAAAGAATAAAGGATAAAGCATAAAAAATGAAGAAAATGGGAAGGAAAAACAGGCAGATATAGAAGGTGACAAGGAGCGAAGAAACCCAAAAGAAAAGAGAGGCTTGAGCCTGAAGGTGGAAAAACTTCAAACTTTAGCAGTTAACGGGGGTACTTGTGCCCGATTTTAATTTTAGATTTTTTTCGAAGAAGAGAGGGGGTAAAAGCCACTGAATACATTCATTAGTTGACTGATTAAGTGATTAATTAAAGCAAAGTTAAAAACAAAAGAGGAGAAACGATAAGTGAAAAAATGGGAAAAAGGACGACCCACGTCAGCGGATCAGAGAGAAACGTAACGTGAGAACTTGCTTTAATGGTTCAAGGAAAATAAACGTAATGTCATCATCATCATCATCAATCATCATCATTATCATGGCATTATTAGGCTAAGCTAAACAAAGTTACAAATGCGGAACTAATTACAAATGGTTACGCAGACAAAAATATGTTTTGGAAGTAGTTAAAACTATGTAGCCTGAGCCACAAACAAGTTGAATGAACTCGACAAGTTCAGCAGAATTTCTTCAGTTAACGAGTCATCGGCACGTGGAACAAATTGCCAGGCCGCGTCAACTTCAGTCAAGATGTTTAGGAACAGTCTGGATTAGCACTGAAGTCTGGAAAGGCGTGCATGAGCATTAATAGCTGACTCATCTCCAGCCCATCAACTTAACCTACAGGTAACAAGTATATAGGCTCCAAAAAAGCATAGTTAAAAACAATTAGCAACGTAAAACTACGCCGTTTACACGATCGAGCTAACATCGAGCAAATATGAAGCATGCAAAAAGCGGTTGGGTAGCAGTTCGCCTAATCGCATTTCGCCTAATCTCATTTCGCCTAATCCCATTTTGCCTAATCTTTTTTTGATAGGCGGACCAACAACAACGACTTGCTTTGTCGTTTTTTGCTTCTTTGAAAGCTTTGTTTTGTCGTTCATCATTTTTTCTGTACCATTTTTTCGGCCGACCGTAAGTAAGTATACGACAGGTGTCGTCTCATTTCGCCTAATCTCATTTCGCGTCATATACTTACCCTAACCCTAACCCTAACCCTAGTTTGATTTCGGTTGGAGCTCTGCAGTAGACCCAACTGCGGGAGCGATTAGGCGAAATGAGATTGGGCGAAATGCGATTAGGCGAAATGCTACGTACACGAAGTAATCATCAAGCAAACATTGAACTGGCTCGTCCAGCTAATATATAGCACAGTGATTTTCAACCGGAGTTCCGCGGAACTCAAGGGTTCCGCGGCTGATCGGTAGAAATTTTTTTTAAAAACTAACGTAAGAAATTACGTCGGACCCAGCCATAACGTACTTCGCACCGAATACTTAGTTCCAAATTAGCGCTTCTTTCTACCTGTCTACTTTTGCATACAATGTTTAATATTTTTCTTGTTGTTAACAATGTTAGAACACTTGCATTAAACACCGAACACTAACTTAGTGTCAGTGTTAAGAAATCGTGTGTCTATTTACTGAAAGATTTTCATTTATTGAAACTTCTGCTTAAAAAATATAAAAAGCTTCGCTCAACAGCGCAACTGATTTAAGGGTCCTAACCTTCTGAGCTGCCCAAAAACTTCTATGTAAAACGTGAAAGATTCGATGATAGTTCTCTGGAGTTAATGGCGGAGGTGGGCTAAACGGCCGTGGGCGACTGTATCGCAGCGTGTTTTTGGTTAAATAATAAATACAATAATAATTTGCTGTCTACGTGTGAAAAAATCGCCTGCTGTTTAACCGTCAGTTTCATGGAGCTTTGCTCCAAAATCCTTACTGCTTCTCTGTTTCGACTCCGCTGATGGGAACATTGGTCCCCATACACCTTGAAACTTCCACTTCAGTTGACGCCACTGGACTCAGGAATCATTGCATGGGGCTCCGGGAATGATCTTAACGCTTTTGTACAGTTCCACCGAAGCAAAAAGGTTAAAAAACACTGATATAGCAGCTCGTCGAGCCAGCTTGATCGTGTAAACGGGGTATTAAGGAGTCACACTGGCTGTCTGGACGGCGATTCGAACCGCCAGCGTGACTCCGCGATCCTTTAGTCTTATGCTATACCGACCCACAGGTTTGTGCTGCGGTTCGGGAGCTGTCACCGGCTCAGGTGCTTGATAGTCGCGGTGTTGAAGTGTCGCCTGTCGACGCCCGACGAGTGCAGTGCCCGCTGATGATTGGCCTACCTGCAGTTCATCGTGCTCGCCTGTTGCTGGCTTCAGCTCTGTACGCCGACAACAAAATTTGACACTCCAGCATTACGTTTTATCAATGACCTCGTGGCAGGGGATAAGAATTAACGGGGTAAACAATTTCGGGCTGTCGAAAAATCATCGCAGTCTTTTTGTTGGAAAGGTTGTGTGCAAAAAAACAAAATTTGGAGCTGAAAACCCCTCATTTTGGAGAAATTTAGAGACAAAATTAAAATTTTAAACACTCATAATATTTTTTTGTGGGAAATTTGCAACTGTCTGACGAAAAATTGCACATGCATTATTTTTAACCCAAAAACTTAAGAAGCACGCAAATGCTGCGTTTTAGGTTCATGATTGTGCAAAAATAATTTTATAGGCTGTACCAGTACCGTCGGTTGTAGACCTGAAAACATATCGGAAACAATAAAAAGTGTGCAGTGCATGCTGTATCAACTGTTGTCCCCTGTTAGCGGCACACTTTGCCTTTGGCGATTTCATTTCGCGCATAGTTTTTGGTGTAGGTAAATATTTTTTAAAAGTAGGCCTAGCTTCGATGTGGGCGCTTCCTGCCCCTCTATTGTGGAGGGTCCAATAAAAAAATTCGGGAACGAGGGATTTTTAGGGACATATATGAGCACCAGAAGAACAGGTTTTTTTGTGCTTTATCATAGTGAAGAATCAACTTAGGCTATAAATACGGCCGGTGCAGCTTGCAGTTAAAAGGTTAAAAATGGTGATATAGCCCTTAATGGGACGACCATCTCAAAGCTATGGAGCGTCACCTGCCGTATGGGATCACACAGTGTTACCTGCCACCCGACACTAGGTGAACGCGCCTCGCTTTAACCCCAGCCAGATACCCGGTACTCGATTTACCTACCCCGGAGGGATGGAAGGCTGAGTTGACCTAAGCGGCTGGTTACATACCGAGATGGTTTACCTGCCCACAGGCAGTCATCTATCGCAGTACTAACAGGGCCCAGCGTACAGTAACTTCGTTGATCGGATCAAACGCATTACCACTACATCACGCCACCAACCCCGTTTGTTAAACTCGTAAAAGCCCGTACAATAAACGAACTCCAAAGTCCATCATGTCGATGATGATAGGCTAGAGCGCGGGTTTAATCAGTTGACTGTTCGACTGACTGACCGTAAGTGAACGCATCTCCGGCGCTGGATCTCAGAAGCTGCGCTGCTGCTGCCTTCACGTTGACTTGACCTTCAGCCATGTTTGGCGACGAGCCACCATCAGGAGTGTGCGGCACTCCTGCAGGGTAGTTGCTGCGACTGGCAGCGTCATAGTGCGTCGTTGTCTTCGCCCCAGCATCTTCCGTCGCCCCTCGCTGATCCAAGCTATCGCCTAAATATTAAAGCTCGTATTAACGATTTAAAATTGTGAAATAAACTGGCTAGTAAACTTTTCAAACATTAACGATAAAGTACGATAATCTATTTCGACTAAAAATACCTTTATTGTTTACAAAAAACATCTGTCTCAATGCTTTCGCTTCGAATCATCGTCATGCAGTGGCGTAGGCCTGTTTAGAATGTGGTAAAGGTGGGGGCATGGCGATCGCGCGTCTGGGAGGCTGGGAGCGGATCCCCAGCCGCCGAGCGGGCTCCAGGGGCAGAGTCTGGTCGGGTACGGGAAAGGGGCGAAGTCTCCCTGATGCTGAAACAGTTTTAGCCTTTGGACATTCAATGAAAGCAGCAAAAATGTCAATTTTTTTCTGAAATTTGGGAACGCAGAAAATCACAGATGTTCACATCGTTTTGGGCAAAAATAAAGTATAGCAAAGCGCAAAACGTCGTCATGCACGGATTAATGTGAATTAGGGAACTGAAAAGCAATAAAGTTGACAATATGCACAGCACAGTATAATAATAAGTGGGCCGTGCCAAACCCGGCCTGTCGTCGTCAGAATCACTGGCGTAGCCATAAGGGGGCACACGGGGCACGTGCACCCTAGGAGCCTACCCAGTTACATAACTTACATTACATTACGACTTTTTAACGTGGCCTAAGTAAAAAAAACCTGAAGGTCCACAAATAAAATCGCAAGTCACGAAAAACTCAGTGGCGGTTTTAGGCCGGAGCCGGGGGGGGGCACAGGCCCCCTAGTTTTGCTCCAGACCCCCCAGTTTCGTGGCCGCCCATAATGTTTTTTGCAAAGATAACACAAATATGTCTTTGGCGCGGCGTTTGACATAATCTATAAGAGCGCTGTCATAGGCCTAGTGGCAATAATAGTTTTAGTTTTTTGTCGAACTGACCAGTGGGCGAACCGAGTCCGAATTACCCAATACCCATTAGTCATGGCTGACGGGTGCGTGACTAGTCACGTATCAGACACGTAGACGGTACCTACTGTAATGCATCAATGCTTGCCCATTGGTCAGTTAGTCAACAACTAAACCATGTCGGTTCAGTTCAGTTATACCCCGTTTACACTATCGATCAAACATCGAGCAGACATCGATAAGTTCGTACCTCGCCAACCGCACTCAGTACGTCCGCTGTTCTGAATCCAGGTCGACTCCACTACCGTGTTGTGTGGAGTCCCACAGGGGTCGGTCTTGGGGCCGATGCTCTTTCTTCTACATATATACAGCGGATCTGGTACAGCTAGTGGAATCCTTTGAACTGTATTCGCACTTATATGCCGACGACACCCAGATCTACTGTTTCTGTCGACCTGGGGACACCGACAGTTTACGGAAACGTGTTGCTGACTGTGTCGCAGCCGTCGCTGATTGGATGCGTTCCAATCGACTTCAGCTAAATGCATCCAAGACCGAAGTACTGTGGTGCGCTTCAGCCCGTCGACAAAGTCAGCTACCTTCCGATCCGT
>Ga0209367_1003079_pt1 | contig 22464 bp, 13 predicted proteins | sample WorMetLIZISLAND2_FD_187412 | JGI IMG/M metagenome (GOLD analysis project Ga0209367, IMG submission 187412) | Marine gutless worms symbiont microbial communities from Max Planck institute for Marine Microbiology, Germany - Olavius geniculatus... ... | reverse complement strand
TTTTACAACAACTTTCGAGTTTGACCGCGAATATCTCTGGAAACGATAAAGATAGCGACAAAATCTAAACGGCGTTGACGAGAGCGATCTTTTCGGCGTTGAAAAGAAAAATTTTTGTGAAATTCGGTCCACGACGAACCAAGTTATAAGCGCTCACGTTGATTTACCCTAAGTCGACAATGCGCGTTCGGCGTAAACCAATGCATTTGAGTTCGGGCCACGTGACTTTCATGCCAGGGAAATTTTACCCCCCCCCTTAATTTCCACCAGTCGGACTTAGGGCGCCGGGCGGACTCACGTTGGGCTTTGCCCCAAATTTCTAGTTATTATTAGACAGAATCGCTCTTGCAGCGGAAGCGATTTCGCCTATTTAGGCCTATACACATTTCTCGTAGTGAGGTCTGTCGTCTGTCACATTTGTAACCTTTGCTAAAACCGTTCAGCGGATTTCGATGCGACTCGGCATTCACTTGTGCGCTCCAACGGCACACCGTGTAAGATTAAATGGAAAAATTTGGGATTAAACCTTCAGCCAAAGCATGCAGTTGCAATTTGCAAATTAAGCTTACAGCCAAACCGTTAGTCCTATGCTGCCACTTGGTGAATGCAAACGAGCGCTTTTGCCTATTGCCAAATTACTTCAATCTTTGTTATTAGCACCAATTATCATAATTATTATTGCTCAAGTGGTGCAGAAAATACACGATAAACAGAAGTACAGTCAAAAGCAATAAAAAAATACCACAAAACACGTAGGCCTACGCTCTCAGTAGTCAATAGGCTAAAATTATAAAATGAAAAATACAAATGCAAAATTAATCGTTGTTATAAATCAAATACAAGAATCGACTTACCTGGAGTGTTGTGCTAGCGTAACACTTAGCGTACTTAGTTAAAAATTGTAAAATCACTCATTGGCGACATCTGGCCGCGGGCAAGTAAGTGGATTTCAGAGACATAGGCTAAGTCACAATTTTCCCAGGGTCGGGGCAAAAAAACTAACAAAAGCTAAAGCACTAAATTCACTTTTTGAGATTGAAGCGGTTATTTCTAAACAAATTATTTATAGACTAACCCAAATACAGCACAATACAGCAATAAATATTCGAACTTTAAAAATCCAGCAACAAAAATTTATTAAGGTTTGTGCAATGTGCATTAACTACGCATGGTTATAGCAATAAAACAGCCAAAAATTTAATCCCACAACAGCCAGTTTTCCCCCAATTCAAACCCCGATAACCGCATTGGACACAACAATGAATTCAGTAATGTCGCCGCCTTATGAAAATTTTCAGAATGTCAAGTGTTGATTTCTGTAGCACGTCCTCTTCAGAAGTAGGTCGATATGCTCGAAGAGATGAAAGATTGTTGCGTTATCAGCGGAGGCGTCGGTTAAACAGAGGCGTCGTGGCAAAGTGGACAGAGGGGGACAATTGCCTCCTCCCCCAACATTTTCAGCTGTCGGAAAATCTTCTTGGAGAAAAATTTGCGTCTATTTGGAGCCGAACAGCGACCATTGGTTTAGAAAATTTCAGAGCAACATTAAAATTCTGAGCAGCCAAAATCTCTTCTGTCGGAGATTTGCCGTGCTTGTCGGGAAACTGCAACTTTCTACACCGTCCGCTTTTTTAGGTAATCAATGACGCCGCTGAATAACTAGTTTTTAACTGGAGGACAGAGAATTAAAGTTCTTTGACAGACAGCTGCAAACTTAGCTTACTGTTAGGCCTAAATAGTATCAAATACTTTAATATATCTCGTTGATTCGCAACAATGGCAAAGCACTCGAGTAAATGATAAATTCAAGCACAGGTGCTATTGAGCTCTGCATCCCAAACAGAATATAACATTTTTCACACAGCCGCATTTTCTAACAGAATGGTAATTCTCCGACAGGTTAAATACCGGATGGAAAAAGACGTTACCCTACACTCCCCTGCCCCGTTGCCTCTGGATTTAATGCCGAAATAACAACAACAGCTAGAACGAACGACCGGATGCGGTCTATAACGCCGTCTAAACTAAAGTTCTACTATAGGCCTACAGTATTAACGCGCACGTCAGGCGTACACACCTAGGCCTATATAGAATTTGGTGTTTGTATTCAATGGCGCGTAGATATATAGCAGCCACGTAGCACCGAGGCATTGTCATCAGACGCTATGTAGTTACACAGGGCACATATCATATGGGCTCAGCACATTGAGGACATGCGAGGGAGCTAGTGCCATATAATGCGACGGTGCGATGACAGCGACGTCCAACTAGAGAGGCAGTCGTTTAAACGAAAAGTGTGTTTTTATTCAACGTTTACAGCTAAAAGTTGGCTTTGCTCCTTTAATTATTGTCATCGTCAGGTTATTTAACACAATCAGCACCAGTGATATGCAAAATGTAACTTTAAAAGCCGTTATAGCTAATAGTTTAATTAATTTAGCCTATTTTAGTTAGGCCAGTCAGCCAGTGGCTTGATTAAAATACTTTAGCATATGAAACAACGCTTAAGTATTAGTTAGCAACTAATATGGTTTAATTTTTTAAAATGGTTAAATTAGTTATACAATTTTTGACTTTCAAGATATCATTGGACTGACTAGAGTGAAATGGGGGTAGCAAATAAATGTCGCCAAAATAAATATAAATAGATTCATAAATTAAAACAGTGACTTTTTAATTTGCATATTTTACTTTTTTACTCCTTGCGAGCTACGTAATGTAGTCTACAGTCTACTAAATATTGAGAACCGACCGACAACCGATCTCCCTTCCTGGAAGAGCATTCCTAAAAGAAGTTCAAATAGCTATATCTCGATAACGGTGCCAGATAAACGCATGGTCACAATAGACCACCCATAAGAAGTCGCCCACCGCGAATCGAATGGTTACGTGATCTATGACGTCACGTCATTCCCAAAAGGTCAAGGTTGTGAGCCCGTTATTTCTGAGGCGCCATATATCTCCATAACGGTGCCCGATAGATGTATGAGTTGAGGTATAACAAGACAAATGGCAATTTGCGTCATCGACCATTAGGCCTACTGGATATTTTCCTCCCTCACTTCGGGGAGACAATTTTTATAGGCTTAACGACTTCGACACCAGTCACTATTAGTACCGGTATAATATTAGACCGGTCTCAAATAATTGACGCGGGGCCAATAATACAAGTCGAAAGGAACGAAAAAGCACTTAGAAGAATACAGGAAAAAATAATGCGCGCGAGGAGTACATTAGATTGGCCACAATTAATACTTCAAAATTTTAGATTCTATTTAAGTCGACAGTTTGTTTGTAGCCAATATCTACAGCTTTTGTCGACAATGTTGCACCGATATACTCCAAAATTGTTGCAAATTAGTTGAAATTTTAATTAAAAATTATTAGTTAAGTTAACTATATTGGTAAAGTATAGTTGCTAGCTAATAATTTAGTTAATTTTTGGTTTAAATTAAGTTATAGTTTAATCAATTCCTTTAGTTAGTTGCTCATCACTGATTAGCACAATAAAACATGCAGTGCAAAGATGGAAATACGGCAAACTATTTTTGCTAAAAAGTAAAAATATAAAAAGATATATAAAATACAAAACTGGACATGGCAGACGGTAAAAAATTAACTAAAAAAGACAAGCGATAGTCGAAGTTTTACTCCGACACGAAAATCGCGATCTGTTTAATGCATTTGCACCACTTTTTTCTTGTTAATAAACACAATACTTCGTAATCGTGCTTTATCTTTTTACATTTAGTTAATACAGGCGAACAGGCAGCATGTCCGCTTGATCTTTGCCATATTATCGGCCTGCGGTTTCCATTTTCGGCCCTTCGGGCCTCAACTCGGCCTGTGGCCTCGATTGTCGGCCTGCGGCCTCAATTATCGGTTTTTCGGGCTTCAACTCGACCATTGCAGCCGTTGATTTTCACCGGTACATGGACGACAAAGTCGCCGGTGTGCGTGCGTCGACGGACGGGGCAGCATCGCCACAGTACACAACTGCACCGCCGGGTTGCTCGCTGCACCAGTTCAATCAGCTGACCACTGACGACGTTGTCGCTGCTGTGCGCCAGCTGCCCGACAAGCAGTCTGCGACTGACCCGATGCCGACGCATTTTTAACCGGTCGCTGTCTCTTGGTGTCGTGCCACCCGTGTTTAAGGCGGCGTACATCACACTCGGCTAAAGAAGCCTAGATCCAGCCGACGTCAAGTCGTTTCGGCTTATTTCCAATTTAACCGTACTGTCGAAGTTGTTGGAGCGTCTGGTGGCACGACAACTTCTCGACCACGTGCGCGTCCACAAGTTGCTGCCGAGTCTCCAGTCTGTTTATCGGGCACAACACTCAACTGAGACGGCGGTCTTCAAAGTCCTGTCGGACATTTTGACTGCCGCTGATCGCGGCGATCCGTCGATGCTAACACTGCTCGACATGTCTGCTGCATTTGATACTGTTGATCACCCGATTTTACTGCGTCGTTTGATGACTTTCCACGTCGTCAACGGTGTCGTTCACACGTGGATCAGTTCGTACCTCTCCAACCGCACTCAGTACGTCCGCAGTCCTGGATCCAGGTCGACTCCACTACCGGTGTTGTGTGGAGACCCACGGGGGTCGGTCCTTGGGCCGATACTCTTTCTTCTATATACAGCGGATATGGTACAGCTGGTAGAATTCTTTGAACTGTATCCGCACTTATATGCCGACGACACCCAGATCTACGGTTTCTGTCGGCCCGGGAACACCGACAGTCTACGGAAACGTGTTGCTGACTGTGTCGCTGCCGTCGTTGATTGGATGCGTTCCAGTCGACTTCAGCTGAATGCATCCAAGACCGAAGTACTGTGGTGCTCTTCAGCCCGTCGACAAAGTCAGCTACCTTCCGATCCGTTGGCCGTTGGCTCTGATCTCGTGTCGCCTGTCAGTTGCGTGCGCGATCTCGGTATTTTCATTGATGCTGACCTGACGATGCGTACCCAAGTCACTCAGACATGTTCGAAGTGTTTTGCTGCCCTTCGACAATTACGAAGCAGTTTTAGTCGATACACTGTAAGCTAACAGACTGCTTTAGAAATAACCATGCGCAATGATAAACGGAAAATCAGTTATTATTCACACGCGAAAACGTAGCACGGTGATTTCTACTGTGCTTTTGATGCGTCCGTTGCGTCGGCTGCGTTGCGTGAATCGCGAAACTGTTGAGACCTGCTGCGGATAATGACTGAATGCGGTTGGCCGCCTGCGATTGCGTCTGGGACCGCAAGTGCACTGGCAAGCTGAGATGCGTGCAAGTTTATAGTGGTAAAGACCACTAAGTTGCAGTAGGCCTATGGTACTGTCTGCTACTGTCTTTATTCTGGACCAGAACTTAGTGTCATCAGCGAACATCTTCGACTCATTTCTAATCGAGTCCAGTAGGTCATGTAACATAGGCCTACTCTTTGAGCGTAGTGCTTAATGGACGTAGGCGCTCCTGATTATCTCCGCCAAGTAAACGCAGATGTGTGTCCATAAGTGTGTGTCTGCACTGCGCAGCGACAGTTGAATGCCAGTAGCTCTAAAACAGTTGAAACTGAGTTCTCGTTGATTCGCAACAATGCTAAAGCGCTTGAGTAAATGATAAATCCATGCCCACGTGCATATTGAAATCAGCATCCCAAACAGAATACAACTTCAGATTTGACATGCATGTTTCAAGGGTCAGCGCGCACATGCACATTTGCAAATGTTTCAAAAAGCAGTGTTAACAGCTAGGGTTACGTGACCCGTAAATTTTTGTGCAATATTACGCGCGAAAGCAGCTACTGCTTTCAGCGCGTCTTAGCCATCGCAATTCTGTCTGTCTGTCCGTCACACGGGTGGATCAGTCAAAAACGGTGCAAGCTAGGATCACCAAATTTTCACTGTCTGCTGCCAGGAAGATTCTAGTTTCAGGAACCATAAAGCTTTTCCATAAATTCCAAAGGGGTCACTCCGAACGAGGGCGCTAAATGATAGGGGGTGGGCAAAATTTGCGATTTTGGGCTAATAAGTCGCTATATCTCAGTAACGGTGCGAGATAGGGCTTAGGTTACTATTAATCACTAATAGGAAGTCGTACACTGGTTTTCGATTGGCGCCGAATTCAATGACCTTGAATGACCTTGAACGCCTAAAAAGGGGTTTTATGGATGTTTTGGCGATTTTGGGATGCGACACAAGTCTAAATCATTCACAAAATGGCACCACGCTACTGTCGTTATGAGAAGATACTATAGAGAATTTGGTATTTGTAAATTAACCGAGCGTGAACACCCCAATTTTCAGCTAAACTACTGAACCGGAACTGCTATAGGCTTTCACGCGTCTCGTAAGCATTAGCTCAAATTTCTTGTTTATAATGTTATTTTCAAGTCAGTCATTTTTCAGCGCTGCATTTTCAGGCAATCTGTACAGAAAACAACAATTACGATGATGTCTAATACATTTATTCACAACAATAAAAATATCACTTAACGGAGTCTTAGAAGCTCTTTTACAAGTCACTTGTGAAAAAAGCTGAGCTGACTCAAATATACCGACAAGTAATTAGTTCAAAGTAACTGAGTAGATAAAAACACACAGGTCCAACAATAAATCTAAGTACTTGATAATATTTTGCACAATGTTCTACTGTCAACACATTAACGAATTTCAACACATGTATTTTAACGCAATTTCCGGCACAAGTAATAGCATACACATTTTATACACAATTTCACAAATCAATTATAAACTCTGATAAAAATAAATCATAGAAATTACTGCACGATATAAACACAATGACAAACACTCCTGAGTTCTTTAACTAAAACGTATCCACAGTTAAGCCACAGGGATATTAAAGTATGGTCTGCAGTAGGACAAGTAAGTAGAAAACAGACTTATACACTCCTGACAGAGGTTTAACAACCGACAGTTATTCGACGGTCGCCGACGGTTGATGGTGTAAGCCTACAGGGTGGGCCAAAAATGGCACCATTTTTGTACACCTTATAATTTCACCAAATATTAACCGATTTTCAAAATTCTTTCACTGTCAGAATCAGGAGACAATTTGTAATGAAATTATCACTATAGATCCCACCACGCCACAAGTGTGTCATTACACTACCTTGTGAAATGTCAGACCACGCACTCAAGGCGGCGACGACACTGATCAACGTTGATCGAGCCTGGCATGTGACCCCCAAACAGCCCAGACCTAAATCTGGTCATTTATGCTGTTCGGGATGATCTTTAACTGATGGCTTATCAATGTTGATGATTTACGACAGTTAACCAGCTGAAGCAGGCGATCGTTGCTGAGTGGGGCAAACTGCCGCAGCGTTTGGTTATTCGCACCATTGGTCAGTGGCGTTGCCGTCTTGGATGTGTCGCTCAGCAGCAAAGCGGACACATTAAACATTTGATGTAAAACTGTGAGACATGACTTTTTAGACAATAACTGAGACAACAAACACGTTGTTTCTGTTGTTTATTTCTTAAAATATATAGCTGCAGAAGTCGTTCTGTTTTCAGTTGTTACTCTTAAGACACCGACATTTCACAAGGTAGTGTAATGACACACTTGAGGTGTGGTGGGATCTGTGGTGATAGTTTTATTACAAATTTTCTGCTAATTCTGACAGTGAAAAATTTTAAAAATCGGTTAATATTTGGTAAAATTATAAGGTGTACAAAAATGGTGCCACTTGTGGCTCACCCTGTGCACTGTTACTCATTTGGTGAGGCTTGAGTGCACCCTTGGAGTTATTAACCCATATACCACTGCAGATATAGGCCCTAATGCCAGAGATAGACAGTACGAAGGCGACCGTGGAATAAGTTGTCCGTGTTCACTTTTTTCGTACAATTTCACGAAGAGTGTGATATTCCCAGTCAAACACAAACGTACCAAAGGATAAAATGAAATTTATTGTAACGTTGGAAACGCTTTTTATCTTTAAAACAAACATTTTTAAACGTGGAGTAAAAAACGTGACTTTTTTAAATTTCCGTTTTGTTTCAGGATACCGTTTTTTGGTATTCACTGAATGTTGTTATCTTACATTATTCAGTAAATTCTATGAAATATGTCATTATCTAATTAGTAATGCTACAATTTTTGGTTGGTGAATGTTTTAAGTTGCACTAAAAGTTTAGCGTTTAGTAAAAACTAAAAATAAACAAAAATGTTGCAAAAAATTGAAAAAAATTGTTCAAAATGCACGTCTTTTTATCAAATATTGACAAAAACTGTGTATGAGCGTTTGTTAAAAATATGCACGTGATTATCTGTATCAGCATACAGGCATAGTTATAATATTATACCAATTGCGAGCAGCATGGTCTAGTGGTTAATATGTTGTGTTTAGTTGCTCTATGCCAAGCCCGGTTAGTACCCGGATGGGTGACTGTCTGTGGACAGGTAAACCATCTTGGTAAGTATTTAACCAACTCAGCCTTCTACCCTCTGCGGAATGGTAAAATGAGTATCAGCTTTTGGGCTGAGTAGTAATAAACTACGATGGTGAGTGTAGAACTATAGTGGCAGTTTATGCAGATCTGTAGCTCAAGCTGACTTGCCACGACATTATCTTGAGCAGGTCTGCAAAATTCCGTCACATTTCTAAGCCAGTACAGATATGTACAGCATAGAGTTTTCACAAGTAACTTGAAAGCAAACTCAAACTGGGTGGAATATTGCAAAACGTTTACTAATGAAAGAGATGAGCACGAGACCTTCTAAGCCAAGACCGAGACGAGACCTGAGATCCACGTCTCCGAGACCAAGACGAGAGCGAGGCGTTTAAAATCCGAGACGAAACTGAGACGAAACGTTGCAGCTTCCGAGACGCTGGCCGAGACCTTGAAGCTCCTGAGAGTCTCGGGAGCTTCAACGTCTCGACGAGACGTTTTCTGTGGCGTAGGGCATATGGTGAAACACACTGACAATGAAAACAAGAAATATGAGCTAATGCTCACGAGACGAGCGAAAGCCTATAGCAGTTCCGGTTCAGTAGTTCAGCTGAAAATTTGGGTGTTCACGCCAAGTTAATATACAAATACCAAATTCCCTATCTGGATCGCATAACGGTAACAATAGTACCGTGGCGCCACGTTGTGAATGATACAGACTTGTGTCGCAGCCCGAAATCGCCAAAAAAATCCATAAAACCCCCTATTTTGGCGTTCAAGGTCATTGAATTCAGCGCCAATCGAGAGCCAGTATACGATTTCCTATTAGTGATTAATAGTAACCTAGGCTCTATCTCACACCGTTGCTGAGATACAGTGACTTACTGGCCAAAAATCGCAAATTCTGCCCACCCCCCTCTCATTTAGCGGCCTCGTTCAGGGTGACCCCCTTCGAATTTATGGAAAAGGTTTACGGTTCCTGAAACTACAGTCTTCCAAGCAGCCGACGGTGAAGATTTGGTAATTCTAGCTTGCACCGTTTTTGACCGATACACCCGTGTGACAGACGGACCGACAGACAGACAGACGGACAGAATTGTGATGGCTAAGATGCGCTGAAAGCAGTAGCTGCTTTCGCGCGTAAAAATTATGCAGATTAATTAACTCACACCGTGGTAAGCACTCTCCATTTTTGATATTGCAGGTTTTTGCACCTCAGTTTCACAATTATCACTAAATAATTAACGGCTTGCACCATAAAGAATTGCAACTACAGTGCTGTAGACATGAGCCATTATATTATGATGAAAAAAGACTGACATGACATAATTCTGCTTTACAATAAATAAGTAAATGAAAAAGTAAAAACGCAGTAAACGAATATGTCTAAGCCACAAATGTCATGCTGGTTAGTATCGCTCTAACTGCAGCTACACTATGCACGGCGAGCGCCTGCACAAAATGTTTCAACGAGACTCAATGGCCCGAGACCCGAGACGAGACCTACTGGGCCAAGACCGAGACATATTGCTCCGAGACCAAAACGAGACCTGAGGCGCATCGGTCCGAGACTGAGACGTTAAGGATTTTGTCAGAGACGAGACCGAGACATTAGTACGTCTCGAGACCACATCCCTGCCTAATGAAACTGACATACTTGCAGCAAGCAGTCATGCATATGAAAGACTTGACATATATTACATAATGCTATAAAAGCGTACCGGTGTAAATATTTGCAAAAATACACTACAATGTGTACACAGCCACATCAGGCAGATTACAATGATACATACTACTACTGACCAAAAATGCACTATTGACAAAAGTTTGGTGACAATACATCGACACCCAGCAGAAAAACAATATCACAAATGGACAGATGAATGACATGAAAAACCTGATAAATCTTAATGTGTTTATATTACAGATAAAGCTTACATGAAAACGTTGCAAAAAGTGCAGTTGGTAAAGACAAAGTTCCTTTGGCAGGCAGGCACTCAAGAGTTTCCTGAGCTATTCATATCCAGGCCCGTCAAGAGGGGAGAGTGCGGGGAAGTTACCCCGGGCCCTGCAACGTTTGGGGCCTCGCCGTCGCTCAAAAATATAAAGTACACCAGAATGCGCCACTTTAAACAGAAAAATTCAAAAATTTTCTTTTCAGAGAGGCCCACGAGAATGTTTCTCTAGGCCCCACTGTGGCTCTCGACGTCGCTGCTCATATCACGTGTACCAAGAGTGTAATTATCAAGGTTTGAAATGTAAAGAAATGTCTGGACCAGTCCAAGTGTCAGTTGCAGATCTAACATTATGCAGTAACTATTCAACCTTGTATCTATCGCAGAAAAGAAGTGATGTTATGATTTACAGTTGGCCGTCAGCAAAGGAAGTGCCGGTGTCGTGGGAAATTTGTCGCACCTGGAAAATTCTTCCCATCTCCATATTGTCATAATGTAAGTAACGCCAACCCTAACCCTAACCGTAATCTTAAACCTACTCCTAACCCTAACCCTAACTTTAACCCTATCCTTAATCTTAACCCTAACCCGTACTGCTGCGTGTGGAAATAATTTTCCGGTGCGACGAATTTTCCAGTACACCGAAATGCCATATCTAAGCACCAATAATAGTAAAACAAGTAATTTGAGCAAAGCTCATGAGACGCGCGACAGCCTATAGCAATTCCTGTTCACAGGTTGTCCTAGTCTATCTCCATCCATTTCGTTGCAGTTCACTGTTAAAGTGTGTGCTGCAGCCAAAAATTGCAGAAAAATCACCAAAACTTTTTATTTTAAAGGTTCAAGGTCGTTTAAGGTCATTAATGTTAAACCATTTAAAGCTTGTCAGCAGTTATTGTTACAGTAAGCAACAATTCTATGTCTATCTGCAAGCGCTAGACGAGACAACAGGGGTAAAATAACTACCTTTTATGGGGTACCCCAGTACCCCTGAATGACGCCCAAGTGTGGAGGCCTCCTTGAAACTAGGGAATCAGGACTTGAACTGCTAAAATCTACGTTAAATGCTGAAAATTCTGTATGCAGGTTGTCTTGGTCTATCTCAAGCCATGCTGGCGCAATTTACTCTTGAAATAAGTGTTGCAGCCCAAAATTGCGAAAAAAATCACTAAAAACCCCTATTTTGGGGGTTCAAGGTCGTTGATCTTGATGTCAATCGAAAGGGAGTATGGGACTTCCTATTAGTGATTAATAGTAACCTAGGCCCTATCTCACACCATTTCTGAGATACGGTGACTTACTGGCTCAAAATGGCCAATTTTTTGTACCCCCTCTCACTGAATGCCCAAGGTTGGGGTGACCCCTTTCGAATTTTGGGAAAAGCTTTACGGATCCTAAAACTAGTCTTCGTGGCAGTCCATGGTAAAGATTTCGTGATCCTAGCTTGCGTTACGTTGACACAATACCGGAGTGTGACGGACGGACAGACGGACGGACGGACGCCTCGACGATGGCTAAGACGCGCAAAGCATTACATGCTGTCACGGGTAATATAAAAGCCTCGTATAACAGCACAATGCAACGTGTCAGAAAAAAAGCACCATCAAAAATATATACCTAACGTTGCTGCTGCTACTATTATGCAACTAAACAGTGCTGCCCTGGATGCGAAATACAAAATGTTACCGTTTTACATGACAAGGTTGTTTGTTTACGTGTCTACTGTCAGATTACCTGACATTTCCATGTTTACCAAACAAGTGGCAATTACAGTGCTTAATCTGTAGAAGAATAATTGGTGGCATGGTCAAATGAAGCATGGAAAGTGTGGGGCGTGGGTACTTTCCAGAAAACAAAGAAGTTGAGAGAGTCTTAAGCATCGACCCAGCAAGGTCCAGAGCAGAGCCTCAACTGAAAATGAGTTTTACTGTATTCCGAGCATGGGAAACGTATCTGCTGCACAGCAAAGTGGCGTTTTTGTGACATTTTGATATCACAAATGCAAGGCATCCTCCAAAATTCCCACCAGCCTTCTGCCAATTGGTCACCACTTAATGCGACAAAAATACTGCAACTTCAGTAAGAAAATCACACAGATAGACAGAAAGACCTGAAGACAATAAAATCATAAATTGAGAATACATAACATAACATTTGAAAATAAAAAGTCAGAAATCCAATCAAATTTTCAACAGTCGATAAAATTTGTCTGTGTACATTCCTAGGACCATAATCATAACCTGTAAAAATACTAAAAATTTGCGAATTAAACCAAATTTTTAAGACCATGAAATTCATCTCTGCACATCACTAGTAACAATGAAATTACAAATTTGTAAAAATTCACGAATTGAGCAAAAATTTCAAAAGTTTTTAAAATGTATCTTTTTGCATCCCTAGTACAGTAACCACTACTTATAATTCACTAAATGTTGTAAATTTCTAAATTTTAGCACAATATGAATTATCACACAACAAATAAAATGGCTCCCAAGCATTTTTAAAACTCAAATTCTCAACTAATGGATGGAACAGCTGCCAAGCAAGTTTAAAATTGGAATTCTCAGTCGACAAATGAGACAATGACCCCTGAGGAGCTGACATCATCGTCGTCATGATGACGGGTATAATTCGTGATGGCAAACTTGAAAAACTCGTAAACTGTCCAGGATATTGCTGTGGCTGGACTCTGTCCGAGCATCCGAGCTGTCACTCCGCTGAAGTAACCACGTACCCCGCGACATCGGTACACTGTGCTAGCTGCTTGCACCAAACCTACAGAATAGATAACATAGTATTAACAACTGTACAAAATACACAGTACAGTATTAAGAACTCGTAGATGGTCCAGGATATCACCTCATCATCATCATTGGGGGCATCCACAGACTGGAGCGTAGCTGTCGCCATGAGCTTCCTCCACTATCCTCGGTCTTCTGCCAGCCGGCTTGCTGCTCAATTCAAACCATGATTCAGTGGCTGGAGGTCAGCTTCAATGGTCCTGAGCCAGGTGTGACATGGGCAACCTGGGTGGCGCTTCCTGGGTGGTCCTTATGGGAGCCTGTGGATCGATGTATGTAGGGCTCTGAATATATCCTCTGAGTCGCCCATCCTTGCTATGTGCCCGAAGAAACGGAGCCATCTTGTCTGGATGAGCGGAAGCAGCTGCCGTGGAGAGCCGGCTACAAGTCGTACATCAGCATTCGTAACATGATCTGTGTACAGAATCTGAAGCATACATCGAAGGCAGATGTTGTCAAAGGCAGTGGTCCTGTCTGTCTTCCAAGGCTCGTGTCAAGGCCCAAGTTTCGAAACCATAAAGGAGGATAGGTTGGATGTAAAACTGTAAACACAATATAGCTGAACTTTAGTGGAGATGGAAATGCTGGAACACCATATTCCTCTATTTAGCTGGTTGAAACAAGATTTGGCCAAATCGATCCTGGAACGAACTTCCAGTTCTGGCATGAATCTCTGAGCCAAGTTAGAAGAAGAACTCCACGATATCCACTGAACTGCCTAAAACAGAAACTGACGGAGGCACAGTAGCCACATCTATGGTAGACTGGATCTTTGTCTTTTGCCAGCTGACTTCCAAACCCAGAAACTGGGCTTTGTCCTTCAGCACGAACCAGCACAAGCAGAAGAATCTCAAGCTTTTCAGCGAAAAGAGTGACGTCGTTGGCGTAACGGAGATCAGTAAAGGTCTCAGTGCCCAAAGACGCGCCCAGAAACCCTCTGTGAGAAGTGCGTTAAAGGACCCAATCTACCGGGAGAAGAAATAGTGACGGAGCAACTGTGCAGCATGGAGTTGTGTGTTGAGGCAGCATGGAGGTCGACGTAGGCAATCCACACTGGTCAGCGATGCTCACGATTTCACTTGGACCTGACAAAAAAAACTACAGAATACACTCCTGGTTATCAGGTGCAGGTTGCTATTCCAGTGTATACTACTCTGGCAAAGTATACATTATGGTACACTTGCAGTAGTAAAAATAACGTAACGGTTTGGATATGCCGTAGACGAAAATGCAATTTACTGATATTTCTAAACTTATCACTAATGCTATTCCTAACCCTATATGTCGGTACACAGTGTTGGAATAATAAGAACTATTTGAATAAGAACTGCCCCATCCCCCTTCACAGTATTGCTGCGGCCAAGATCTGTCCCAGTATGCAAGCTGTGACACCACTGAAATAACCGTACACCCTACGAAACCATGCTAGCCACTTGCATCAAAACTACACAATACACAGTACAGTATTAACAACTCATAAGTGGCCCTGTCCAAAACAGTCCTTCAAGTCGAGTTTCAAGTTCTAACTCAAAACCTAACACCAACACAGTACCCTATAAACTAACACTGACCCCAACCCTAATCCTAACTGCAACTTGACGATGGATGCATCAAGCGTCAAGTCCCAGAAACATTAACGTCAAAAATCAACTCAACAATTTTCTATAATCTAGACATCAATAGACCGTGCTAGGTGACCCAAGCAGATCTACATGATACACAGTATGGTAGTAAGTAAGAATTCGTAAACTGTCCAGGATATTAGGTTTGGTTTTTCCATCTCCAATCAAATCAAATTTGATCTCCGATTTACTAATCTTCGATTAACTTGATGTTCAGAATTGATCGTCGACCAACTGTGTTTCGTTTTTCCATGCATTTTCTATCTTCAATTACGTGATCGACGATTAGCTGATCCACTGTCGACTGAGCCTACTTTATGCCAATCTAATTGTCTGACAGTGACCTCAATTTGCAGTGTTGCACTAAATTACCCCGCATGCACTGCGAGTGGACGCCGTAGCCAGTAAACGTCGTCATAGCAATGATATCAACGATATTGTCCATCGTCTGCTGTCAAAAATACGTTCTATCGCAAATCAATACGGGAGAGTCTGTCCATTTTATCTTTTCACAAAACACTATGCACAGTATAAATTAATCGATAGTGATTGATCGCCATGCCTGGAACTTTATTTTAATGCGTGAACTGCCGTTCTGAACGGCGAAGTAAAGAGATGTTTCTGGTGCGAATAAGCAACGAACTGCAGATCGCCATGTTTAATCATCAGTCATCTTACTTGATCGGCCAATATCCGGGCATCATCACTAGTCGCTAATTGGTGATGGAAAAACAATCATTGACATGATCTCCGGTCAAGTCCCAAAGTTGATTGGAGATCAGTTTGATCGGCCATCAAATGTGCATGGAAAAACGGGACCTTAGTACTACCAGTATTGTGTTAGTTTAACAGTGTGCACTTTGTAAGCTTTGACTACACAGTTTGTGTAGGCGACTGCATCATCATCTCATTTTGATTTGGCTTTAGCTTGCAAAAGATAACAATCAACCAGTACCTGAGTTTTGCAGTTATCATGGTCTTTCTTGACTAAAAAAATTAATCAAGATTAACCTATTAAGTTAAATTAATTTTCAATGATGAATCAATTAAAAATCGTAATCAGCCCAGCCCTACGAAAAAAACTTGTTTATATGAAACAGGCGTTCTTTACCTTGTACCACAACGCCTGGTGTGCTATGATGATGATGTACCCCGCCTTGTGTGTTGAGAAGCGTCTTACAGACATCCAGCGGCGTAGTAGCTGCTGCTGCCACTGCCCCCGCTGCTGCCCCGGAGACAACGTGCGAGAGGGGGTGATATTGTCTGGTGGGGTTGATCAAGTCCTGCACAACATAAACACACACAGACAAGCTTGTAGAAAAAGCAGAATCGGTTTACACAGTACACACTTTTGCAGAAAAAAAATGTCAGGACATCTTTCCACAACCTTCTTGAAGTCCACCAACATGAAAATAGAAAGACACACCGAACTTACTTACTGTACATGCAGAGTGCAACCCAATGCATGAAATAAGTAAGTATATTTTAAATGTATATTTTAAATATTTTATTTGTATATTTTGAACCATCAGGGAATTCATCAACTGTCCATGATTTTCATTTTTCTAGGACCTTCCAAGACCAAAATCGTTTGCCATGACTTTCCAGGACCTGGAAAATGAAAGGAAAAATCGATGACTTTAAGCACGGGAACCTCAAGAAAAAAAGAAGATATTTCACATAGACACTGGACAGCTAAGTCTGTTGTGAAAAGGCCAAAAAATACATATAACATGGGTCCAAAATATGGCAACCATCTGTGCTTCCATCACTGTTATCAAACCTTCTTCAGAACTGGCAGTCATTGCCTGGTCATCAGAAAAGTAAAGGCTATTGCCTGCATTAAGCTTCCATCTGTAGCTACTCCATCCGTTACAACGTCAAAAGTTTCAATGAATACTTCTTGGATATAGATGTTGAATAATGAACAATAGGGAAAAAGATAGCTGACAATCCTGCCTTATTCTTCTACCAATGATGCCTAACTCTAAAGTTGTTAATACAAACTTGTTAATATGAATATGCAGAATACAAGCAACTACAGCTCTGCTACCAGAACTAAATCTAATCAATAAAAGTACTGGCACATTTTCTAAATTTTATAATCAACGATTACGTTGCTCATAACATGGAATATATTAATGACAGCCTACTCATTACATTTAGAAATATAACCAATTTTCACAAAAGAGTAATTTAAATAAATTTATCTGACCTGTGCAGATTCGTAGATGACAAAGTGTAGGCTGACGAAGGGAATGTTCATAGTGAGCTGCGTGCCGTAGCTACGATAGAAAGCAGCGAGACCCTCGGCGTGATAGACTCGACGTACGCAGTCCAGGCAAGACTTGTACGGACTGTTGAAGACCTGCATACGCTGCTTTACCACTGAAACACATGTACATACATGTCATACGATCGATTCGTAGCATCTCAAGCATCTCATTCAAGGTCGAGGCATCACCTATAGGGACTCACGAACACTTGCACGTGCTGCTGCTGCTTTAACACTGGTGCGCAAATGCATGCAATGGACACAGTTTGCACACACAATTTATTAAAAACTAGAAAGCAGTCATAGCCCGTAGGTACCTCCACCAAGGCAATGTTATTCGCCAGGTGGCGTCACCATATTCACTCCCTTATGTCCCCTTTAACGCAATGGTAACGAAAATTTCAAAGTTATCCAAAATCCATGATTCCTGCCGGATCACCCCCAAAATTTAATCACTTGTAGCTTATGCCATGCCCGACATACCCTCAAAATTTCAGAAAGATCCATCCGTAACTTTTTGAGTTATCTTGCTAACACTCAGACAAACAAACAAACAGACAGACAAACAAAAACTGGCAAAAACATTACCTCCTTGGCGGAGGTAATAAAAAGAAACGAAAAGTATTTCCAAAAATAAAAATACGGCATTAGCACATGTTTAGTTCAGATGTGATTCAACATGGGCACCCAGTCTGTGAAGGACAACTTTCAATACGGTGACCAAATACCAGGAACATAGTACTGGTATAGCTGGCTGACAATTGATGTGCAGTGCACCTACCATCTGCAGGAGTCATAATAGCGTCATGTAAGACTGTTGCCACACAGCCGGCTATACCTGAACATGACAAACACAGCACTTGGTACTGTATAGTTAGCAGTAGTCAACTTACAAGTTACAACATTTGCCATGCACCCAGCAATACCTACGAGGGTTGTCCCAAGCAAAAATAACTTTTATTTTGTGAACAACTGCATAAAACAATGGCTGAGTTCAATAATTTCTGGCATGCAGCGTCACAAATAAACTTTACATAAATGACAATAGCTTCGTCCTCCTCAACTTGATGGTGTACTGCGAAGTGCAAAATTCGTAGTTTGGCCATTTACAATAATGAATTTTACCACCTATTACTTATTCTTATTCTATTACTACTGCTATTACCAAGCAACAAGAGTTGTCCCAAGCAGCTGGCCTAATACACCATGGACCAAAACACGTGCCACTTCTATTTTTTGAACTCCCCCATGAAAATTTGGCCGATTTTAATAATTTTTGTCATGCAGCATCATGAACAGACTTGACGTAATGTTGTTGCTGCACTACCTTGTGAAATGTAGAAGTTGTATTTTGGCTGTTTACAACAATAAGTTCTACTACTAGTACAACCACCAGAAGTACTACTAACCGTGCACAATGTGGTTGCTGTGGTCTGCCCGACTCAGAAGAGATTTGACTTTCTCATAGGACGAGTAGTAAAGAGCATGTGCTGGCCCGGAGCCATAGACAGTGGCTGAGATACCACGCAAAGTCATGCGCAGTCCCTCGTAGCGAATTATACGATAGAATGCATGTATAATATTGTTGTAGTCTGCACGTGGATCAGGCACTAGCACTTGCATTCTTGTCTATGCACAGGCACAACAGCAGGCAATGTACACCTGGATAAACTGCAGAAAAAGTAGTAAGAATAGTAATAGTAGTAGTATCACTAAATAGAAGAGTGAGAAATTATTGATATTGAGCCACAAGTGCCAGTAAAGTTATCATGAAAAGTGTTTTTTTTTATCTGGGATGCAATGTAGACCACAATGTTATAGTAAATTTATGTAAAAAAAACTGTTCAGTTTATATAAAGTGTAAGGGTGACATCGTGGTTGTAGATATAAAACAGCAAGAAATTTGAGCTAATGCTCACGAGATGCATGAAAGCCTATAGCAGTTCTGGTTCAGTATATTAGCTGAAAATTGAGATGTTCATGCTAAGTTAATATACAAATACCAAATTCTCTATCTGGATCACACAAAGATAGTTCCGTGCAGCCGACGGTGAAAATTTGGTAATCCTAGCTTGCACTGCTTTTGACTGATCCACCAGTGTGACGGACGGACAGATAGACGGACACATGAACAGAATTGCGATGGCTAAGACGCGATGAAAGCAGTAGCTGCTTTCGCGCGTAAAAATATAACAACTCAATCAATGCAATCAATCAGCGTTAGTTAGTGCTGGGCGTTGTAAACCGATTCCCAAGGTGGCAGCACCATCGAACAAAATATCACAAATTATCATTGTGCGTTAAAATCAGTTCAGTCGTTTTCCTGTAGAGAACAGCAAGAAAAAAAAGAGAAGGAAAGGAAAGGAAAGGCACAAAAAGTCACACAGACGTTATATTTCACCTATTCATGAGGAAGTCCCTGGTGAACAAATTTTTACCAAATTTTGCATGTCGGAAGATATGCTGGACGTAATTGAGGTGAAAAAATTAAGGGGTTTGGGATTTACAGAGGGGTCAAATTTTGGGTTCTCCCATTGAAATGGCTGGTCACCCTTACAACAGTGCTGTGCTACCGTGCAGCCTGTGATGCAGTTACTGTTACAGTAGTAGTAGTAGTAATGAGTAATAATATATGAGGCTGTAAGGCATAATGATAGACGTATGCCTGCATCAATAGAATAAATCAGTCAGTCATACAGCAGACAATCTGTTGAATCTAGCCAGCACTGGAGTATAGTAGTGTGAACAATAGAAAGTGTTGTGATAAGCTGTAACCTAGAGCAGACAAACGAGCAAAGTTCGTATTCACGCCGACTGACAATGCCAATGCCATTCTGACAATAGCAACAATGTTCTATCACTAGCACTACCAGTCTCAGCAGCAACACAGCTGTGAACTTTAGCACTAAAACACATTACCATATATTACAGAGCCAACAACCACACCTATACAAGGTTAGGCTTAGTGCTGAGCATTATCTAAAAAAATGATTTATAGTTTTTGACTTAAATCACTAAAGCCAAGTTTGATTTTTACAGAGCATCAGCATCGCAGCAATGCAGCATTATTATGTGCACCAAATACCCCATCTTAGCTACAGCAGAGGCATCTGTCTGTCTGTCACACTATTGTACTGTGTCAAAACAGCACAAGCTATGATCACAAAATCTCCACCGCCAAAAAGACGTTGCAATGCACATAATAAGGTGGGGGTTTGCTAATGTATTACAGCCTCCCAGAATTTGAAGAAATCTCTTTAAAAAATTGACAGCATTATAGCACAAAATAGCAGAATTGAGAAGAAGTTGTCACTGGATTAAAGCTAAACAAGAAATTTGGGGAAAGCCCAATGTGAGTCCACCCGGCACCCTAAGTCCAAATTGGGGAAAAATTTAGGGGGTGAAAATCCCCACATAGCAAAGTACAAACTCTAATGCATTAGCATACACAAAGCATGCATTGTCAACTTAGGGTGGGTCAACATCAATGCCTATAAGTTTTTCGTTTGTGGACCAAAGTTCACAAATTTTTTTTCTGAATCCCCCAGGGATCACCGTCGATCAACTTTGTTTCCAACTTTCGACATCTATACCAGTTCCTGAGATATTCGTGGTCATAGTCAAAAGTTGTCCAAAATTGCACTGATTTTTGGACATTTTAACAATTTTAAAAGTTGTATATAAGTGATGATGGCCATTGGCCACCTTATAGCAGGATATGTGACAAAGTTTCATGGAGGTTACTCCCTCTTCCGCCAAAGTTATAGACTCTAATACTCCAAATTTTAAGCAAATTTTTAACCCCCCTTTGAAAAAAATTGTAACATTACATCCTTAACTAAAATGAAGCATTACTGCAATCTTCACTCTAGTATGTATTCACAGTACCTTAACACAATCGACCGGATACATGACACAATGTTCCATGACACCGGCTGCTGCACCAGCAAGCATGTGTGTTGACAAAGCGCTCGTCGCTGGTAAACTCTCATAATCAGCTTCGTCCGACATTCTATTTATTTCACACTATAACGGCTACACACTTCACTGTTATCACCACACCTATAGTATCAATGATTATATTTACTGTGCACACGCATGGTCCATGCAGTAACTGTGTTATTTACCGTGCGCAAATCACACATGCTAAGATGGCATATTTTTAGTCAACTTCTTCTGCAGCGACAGGCAGAATAAGGAGTGCTGTTTAGCATTTGGCTTATTGGCAATAATCAACCACAGGATCAACTAAAGGATGCATACGTTTAATAACTTTTTGGGGCACTTAGAGATAATCGGATGGCTTGAGTGGTAGCTGATATTCAGCTTCGATTAATGTCAGTCTTATACTACGAAAAACCTGCCGCCCAAGAAACCACCCAAGGTATCCGTGCTTAGATGACGTAATGTCACCCAAAATGTTATCGAATCCACTTTAAAAATTCAGACCGTGCGCAGGCACGAAAGTTAACCGCGACTTCCCGTCGGTGTGATGCCCCAGTTCTGGGGCCCTGCCGACTAACTATCTAGATCCAGACTTCAATGGAGCGCGCACGGTCAATAATATTTTCTGTGCGACATCGGACCGTGCGTGCGCACGGCCAATAACACCATGCCTATAGTATTTCTAAAACTACTTCGAACAAGTTTTTTTTTATTTACACTTCTTTAGATGTCAAGACTCATAAGCTCAAGTTCTGCAGCTAAAGAAAATGTTTACTTTAGACCCAACCACGTGATCATCAAGAACAACAATCAACAATAAATAAGTAAGCCAAAGAGAGCTGGGTTGTGTGATTAATTTATTACTCGCATACTTCCATGCTCGAATACTAGGGTACTTGCTAAATAAAAAGGTAAGTAGAATAGTTGCAATTGCTCAATTGTACATATGCAATTATATGCCGAACAAAAATGCATGATTTTAAAATGAAACAAAAATATGCATCATACTAAATTTTAGTCGCACGATCGAGACCTTATTTGAGCCAAGACCGAGACAAGACCCGAAACCATATATATGATGTATTGTCTCCTTTCGAAAGTCTCGGGAGCTTCAACGTTGCTCAAGACGTATGATAAAACTAATTACAACTTTAAAAGTGACAAAATTTTATATGGATCAATACACGCACCATGAAGCGCTTTCTGTGATATTGTGCATGGAAGTAGAAATAAGCTCCGTAGATATTGTGGGTTTACACTGTGTCCGGAAAAAAATAAGTAACCCTCTATATAAGTAACCCTCTATAAACATCGTACAATAGAAATGTTAAATCTGAACGAATCTGAATAAAATTTCGCACATTTAATTCGCAATGAATTGCTAAAACGAGTAAAAACCAAAACGACCATCAAATTTCGTTGAAAAATACTATTTCTTTGTAAAAATTATC